>OLVR01003526.1_pt1 | contig 9965 bp, 9 predicted proteins | sample 1673261 | NCBI WGS metagenome assembly OLVR01 (sample SAMEA3178938, study PRJEB25190) | human gut metagenome | biome: human gut; feature: human-associated habitat; material: faeces | place: Austria | collected 2013 | reverse complement strand
GGCTGGCGTTGATCTCACGGTCCATATATTCGCGGGCACACAGCCCGACTTTTCCCAGAAGCTCGCACAGTGTTGCTTCGGAAAGAGCGCCTCCTGCGGCCAGTTCCACGAGGTCGCGCACGGTGAGTCCTTTGAATCGGACGGGCGTCTGGAATGCATAACTCACGCCGCAGCGTGCGCGTTGGGTAACGTCAAGCGGAGTAATGTCTTTTCCGTCCAGGAATATCTGCCCGGATGTGGGTGTCTCCAGCCCGGCGATCAGCTTCGCCAGCGTTGTTTTCCCGCCGCCGTTGGGGCCTGTGAGCACGACAAGTTTTCCGTCCGGAATAGCGAGGTCCATACCTTTGATAATTTGTCCGCCTTCCGGTGGCTGCCATGTGAGTTTTGATAATTTCAGCATACTATGAATATTCCCTCCTGAAGCCGGTTGAGCATATAATCGCGGCAGAATACTTCGTCGATGATGATGTGGAAAATGCTTTTTATACTATTATACTCCACTTTGGCAAAATGACAAGACTTAAATGAAAGATTGTTCAGATGCAAAAATGAAGAAAACTGGCAGAAGTGAAGCAGATGCGGTTGAGATAGAGCCGTCGATAACAGCGCTGTGGTATAATAACCTCAGGCCCGCCGCTTACGCGGCTGTGCACATTTTATGCGCTGATGCACTTTCGCGTATAGAGTTGAAAACATTGAATCATGCAAAACCGCAGCGGGTGCGGTTTCATTGTGGCCGCTTCGCAGCGTTCATGATATAATGATTCCACTACCGCCGTGTCGTGTTCGCTGTTTCCCGGCCAGAGCGCGTCAGGCCGCTGTATATGATTTTTATAAAAAGCAGAAAAGGAGCCGCCATGAAAGATATCGTCATCTCCGGCGCCCGAGAGGGCAATTTGAAAAGTATCTCTCTGCGGATACCACGGGAGAAGCTTGTGGTACTCACGGGCGTGTCCGGTTCAGGAAAATCCACGTTGCTGATCGATGTACTGTTCAATGAATGCCAGCGGCAGTATCTGGAGGCGATGGACTTGCAGGGAATCCGAAAGCCTCAGGTGGAAAACATCCGAGGCGTTTCTCCGGCCGTGTGCATCACGCAGCGCGGGGCGAATCGAAACCCACGTTCCACTGTGGGCACTGTCACGAACATTTATACGGAACTGCGCATGCTGTACGAAAAGCTGGCGGTACGCAATTGTCCGCATTGCGGAGTTGCCATTTGCGCGGCGGACTGCTTTGAAACCACGGAAAAGCGCGGCGGAGATTTTTTTGTCTATATGGACTGCTGTGTATGCGGCAAACGCATGGATAAGCTGACGCGCACGCAGTTTTCCTATAACACCAAAGAAGGGGCATGTCCTGAATGTCAGGGGCTTGGCCAGACACTCAAGGTGGACCGAACGGGGGCGGTGGATGAGCGGCGTTCTCTGGAGGATGGCGCTGTGCGTTTTTGGGCACAGAAATACGCTGAATACCAGACGGCTGCGTTTTATGCGGCTCTGCGGCATTATGGGCTCCCTGTACAGCCGGGGACGGCAGTCGAAGCATACAGCGATCTGCAAAAGGCAGTGCTGTATGAGGGAACTTCCTGCTCTGCGCTGCAAGAAACGTTTCCGAATATAGCCGTGCCGAAAACTGTCGCGCAGGGCAGGTTTGAGGGCGTGGAACCGATGCTTTGGAGGCGTTTGCAGGAAAAGGGCGGCGACGCTAAGGGGATGGAGGGGTATTTCCTTCATACGCCGTGCCGCGCGTGCGGCGGCGAGCGGTTGAATCCTCTGAGCCGCGGCGCCGCTGTGCGGGACGTGCGTCTGCCGCAGCTTTCTGCGCTTTCGCTGGATGAGCTTCGCAGGTGGCTTGAAAAGTTGGAGCAGGAGCTGCCTTCCGCGCATCAAAAACTGGTGGAGCCGTATTTGCTGGATCTGCAGACAAAGCTTCGGCGCTTGTCGGACGTTGGTTTGGGATATCTTTCGCTGGAGCGGCAGGCGGGAACACTTTCAGGCGGTGAAACGCAGCGCCTGCGGTTGGCCGCGGCGTTGGACTCGGACATCACGGGGATATTTTATATGCTGGACGAGCCGACGGTGGGCCTGCACCCGCAGGATACGCAGGGTATGATCGATGTTTTGAAACAGCTGCGTGACAACGGCAATACTGTACTGGTGATCGAGCATGACCCGGATGTAATGCGCGCTGCGGACCATATCATCGACATTGGGCCGGGTGCGGGCCGGCATGGCGGACAGGTTGTCGGCAGCGGCACGCTGGAAGAGCTGGCAGCGCAGCCTGATTCTGTCACGGGCGCCTGGTTGGCGAGGCATCGGCCGCAAAAGCGGACGCCTCGGGCGGGGGACGGCAGAAGGGTGAAGATAAGGAACGCCTGCCTGCACAATCTGCAAAATGTGGATGCGGAATTTCCGGTCCGCTGTCTTTCTGCGGTGACGGGGGTGTCCGGTTCCGGAAAGTCCTCGCTGGTATTCGGCGTGCTGGCGGACGAGAGGGAACAGCGTACACATGTTGCGGGGCTGGAACATTTCAGCCGTGTGGTGGTTATTGAACAAGAGGCGCTTGTCCGCATGCGCCGCTCCAATGTAGCGACCTATACAGGGCTGTATTCTGATATCCGCAGCTTGTTCGCGGCAACGCCGCAGGCCAAAAAGCTGGGATTGGGAGCAGGGGCTTTTTCCTTTAATACAAAAGGGGGCCGATGTGAGACGTGCGAAGGACTGGGCGTTGTTCCAAACAATTTGTTGTTTTTCGCGGATACGGAAATCACATGCCCGGTGTGCGGCGGCAGGCGCTTCGGCGAAAAGGTTTTGTCTGTCCGGTGGAACGGGAAAAATATTTCCGATATACTGTCGCTTTCCGTGGAAGAGGCAATGGAGATGTTTGCCGCAGAACGCAGGTTGGCGGCGCGGCTGCACACGTTGTGCAGTGCGGGGTTGGGCTATTTGGAGTTGGGGCAAACGCTCACGACATTGTCCGGCGGAGAAGGCCAGCGTCTGAAGCTGGCAAAGGAACTGATGGAGCAGGCACAGAACAATGTATTGTATTTAATGGATGAGCCGACCGTAGGCCTGCATCCGCTTGACGTTGAGCACTTTCTCGCGCTGCTGAACGGTATGGTGGAAGGCGGCGCTACGGTGATTGCAGTGGAGCACAATCAACAGGTGATCGCTGCGTCGGACTGGGTCGTTGAGCTAGGGCCCGGCGGCGGGGTGGACGGAGGACGGGCCGTGTTTTCGGGGACGCCTCAGGAGCTGGCTGCCTGTACGGAGTCTGCAACAGGACGTTTTTTGGAAGGCTGGTAGCCTTGAATAAGCTAAAACGAACGCTCCGGCGCGCATTGCCGGGGCGTTCGTTTTGCGTCTCTTCAAATGTGTATATGGGGGTTTTGAAAATAGCGGCCTTTGTTCAAAGTGTGGTAAGCAGATATTGATAAGCCTTTTCCAAAAAAGTGAAATCGACCGCGTCAATATAATATTGCTCCAAAGCGTCATGGCATTCTTTGGCTTCCTTCTGAATGGAAGAAGCCTGTGCGAACAGCTCATCCACGGCGCGCTTATTGAAGTGCAGGCGCTTGCGGCGCAGCTTCAACCCTTCCTTGTTGCAGAAGCGTGTGCAGTGGATGGTGCGTTGGCCGGAAAACTGTATCGGATGATATGAGTTGCTGGTGACAAAGCAAAGACGCAGTGCGGGAATGAACAGATGCTCGATTTTTTCGTATGGGCTCATGGAACAATAACAGGTTACGATGTTGTGTCCTTTCTGCAGCGCCTCCTCCCGCAATGCGTAGAGCAATGTGCGGCTGGCGGCGCCGTATTCGTCATCCAGTACTACGATCGTGTCTGCAAGCTTTGCAATCGTATTACTGTAAAAAATTATCCCTTGTAAAGTCAATGCGCTTAACAGTCTGATTTCTTCGTGCGGAGCCTCTCCGGAGGAAGAAATGTAACGGCGGGTGCCTGCAAACGCGCGCGCCTTTGCGGTGTCCGTACAGGACAAAGCGACGCGCATGCTGTCCTGCAGCAGGCTGCCGGCAGCAGTGATATAACGTGTGGCGCGCTCGACCAATGCCTTGTTTTGCCGGAAGAGGCTGATGATCTCGCTTCGATGCGCTTGAAGTTTGTGACGGTCTACTGCACGGTACAGAGACACGATATCCTCGAACGCGACAGGATATACAGGCTCCAGCACATGCGGCGCGGTTCATAAACACACTTTTTAAATGAATGGAGGGTAAAGCGGCCGATAGGATGAGCGGCTCTGCAAATTTTGAACACGTTGATGCTGGAAGGCAAAACAGCTTTACATGCGATCAGGGAGCTAAATGAATGCAATGCTTTTTACCAGGTTAAAAACCGCATTGGTCAATATGGTGTTTATTGCTTCAACGCAGGCGTTGCTTTTGCCGGCTGCAGACAGGTATACTTTGATTTTGGGTTCAGTGCCGGATGGCCTGATTATCAATTTGTTTTGGCCTTTCAGGTGATACTCCAACACATCGGCACAAGGCAATCCGGTATTTTCCGCGCGGCAGCCGTCTTTTCCGTCGGGGGACTGCGTTATCGATGCCCGCGGCCGTACCGGCTGGAGGTGAAACGGTTATGGCTACGCGGGCGGGTTGTGAGATAGGGGAAACGCCAAACAGCGCAGGGTGTGACAAGCATACCCTGCGCTGTTTTCTGATGCTGTTTTCATCAAACCAGATGCTCTTCAAACCGCTGTATGCTTTCGTTTTTACCGACCACGACGATGATATCATCCACCGCAAAAACATGAGCGGGATTGATGTCAGTCATCGTCTGTTCGCCGCGCTCAATGGCTATGATGTTTAACCCGAATTTGCGGCGCAGATCGGCCTCCTGTACGCTGCGGCCAACGAGCTTTTGCGTGATGCGTATCTCCGATATCTCAATATTACTGTTGAGAGATATATAATCCAGCACGCTGCTGGAAAGCAGGCGCTTGGCAAGGCGCAGCGCCATGTCGCGCTCAGGGTAGATGACCTCCGCGCCGATTTTTTCCAGTACCGCGCCCTGATCTTCGCTGATCGCTTTGGCGATGACATTGGGCACGCCCAGACTTACGACATTGAGCGTGGTGAGGATGCTGGTGTCGATTTTTTCACCGATACATACGACGACGGTGTCGCAGTTTTGAATGCCGGCTTCCTCCAGCGTCTCGCGGCCCAGATCGTGCGCGACAAATGCGTGTTCGGTGTATTGGCGCAGCTCGCGCACCTTTGCCTCGCTGCTGTCGATGATCATTACGTCTTTGCCAGCGGCAGCCAGGCTTTTGGCCAGCGCCGTGCCGAAGCGTCCTAACCCGATGATGCCGTAGGACGCGGAATCCTTATTTTTTGCCATGCTTTTCTCCTTATCCAATGGTGATGGTTTCTTCTGAATACCAGACGTGCTGCTCCGTTCGGAAGGCCCAAAGCGAGGCCACAGTCAACGGGCCGATACGTCCGGTGTACATGATCAATATGACGATCAGTTTGCTGGCGGGCTGGAGCTGCGGCGTAATGCCTGTGGACAGGCCCACCGTACCGAAAGCGGATGTCGCTTCAAATAAGAGCTGCAGAAATGTGAGGTCTGGCTCCAGAAGACACAGGATGAACGTGCCGCCGCATACGACGAACGCAGACAGCAGCGTGACGATAAAAGCTTTTTGGACGACTTCTCCGGCCACAGTGCGCCGGAACGCCGTGGGCATCCGCCCGGTAGCCGCGCTGCGCGTCGCCTGCAGAAGAGCGAACAGCGTAGTGGTTTTTATGCCGCCTCCGGTGGAGCCGGGCGACGCGCCTACGAACATGAGAAGGATCAAAACAAACAGGCCGGCGTCAGTGAACGAACCGATCGGATAGGTGGAAAAACCGGCCGTTCTGGCCGAAACGCTCTGAAAGAATGCGCCCAGCCATGTGACGTTTTCCGTCACTTTCAAAAGCAGCGTGCCCAGAAGAATCAATACCGCGCTCATCACGATGACGACTTTGGAGTGCAGAGCCAGCGCGCGGAACGAACGCTTTTTTAAGATGTCGAGGATAACCAGAAAACCCAATCCGCCGAAAATGATCAGCCCAGCGGTGGTTAAGTTGAGCAGTAAATTGTTCTGATAAGGGATCAGATTTTGCAGCCCGCCGAGAATGTCAAAGCCGGAGTTGTTGAACGCGGCAATGGAATGAAATATGCTGATGCCTATGGCTTCCACCGGAGGATGATCCTGTACGAAAACCAGAAAGCTCAACAGCGCGCCCGCACCCTCGAAGCACAGTGTCATGAGCAGAATGGATTTGACAAGCCGTACGATGCCTTTTCCGTTTTCCATATTCATGGCTTCACGCACCAGTAAACGGCTTTTGAAACCTACGCGTTTGCCTGCTACCAGAATGAAACCGACGCCTACAGAAGTAACGCCCAGACCGCCGACCTGGATGAGCAGCGCAACGATTGTACGCCCGAACACGGTGAAATGATCCGCCGTGTCGATGGCGATGAGCCCTGTAACACAGACCGCGCTGGTGGAAGTGAACAGTGCATCAATGGGGGTGACCTGCGCGCCGTCTCGAACAGATACAGGAAGCATCAGCAATGCGGCTCCGGCGAGGATCACCAGCGCGAAACCTGCGGCAATCAGGCGGCCCGGAGGCTGCCTTTTGATGAAATTCATTTATTTGACCTTGCTTTCACAAAATATTTTACGGAATGTTTTGCGGAAATGATCACGCCTCCTGTGAGGAGAGCAGCCAGATCGCTCCGCCGCCCAAGGCAAGTGAAAAAAGGCACATAAGCCATTGCGGGACGGAAACAGGGAAGCCGGGAAACAATTCCGGCAGAGAACCCAGCACAAAGCCTAAAATCAGCAGATAGGTTTGCTGCGGATGCTTTTCCATGGCGCGTTCCAGCAGCTTAGTCGTTAGTATAATCCCCAAAAGCACGCCCGCACCAAGAGGGAGCAGATAGGGCAGATAAAGGCGGCTGATGGATTGGATGACTGTATTGTACATGTCCATCATGAGAAGAAGATAAGATACGCTGATGCCCGGAAGAACAAGTGCAACAGCCGCGACCAGGCCGGCGCAGATCAAAAACAGCGCGCCGGGATTTTCCGCTCCGGAGGCGTCTGCTGCTGGCAGAATGGAAAATAATGCAACGGCGCTGAAACCGACCACGAGAAACACGGGGAGCCGCCAGGAGACGCTGTGTATCTGTGCTTTTTTCAGCATCATCGGCGTGCTTCCCGCCACCGCGCCGATGAAAAACCAGCGGAGCACGAGAGGATAACGCTCCAGCAGGTAAAGCAGCGGATTGGCGAACAGCAGCATCCCGGCACCGCCTCCCAGAGCAAATAGAAGCAGAAACAAGGCATTCCTTTTTTTACAGGCAAAAAAGGAACTCACCGAAGTGATGAGTTTGTCGTATATACCCAGGATCATTGCCATGGAACCGCCGCTTACGCCGGGCACAAGCATCGTGCCCCCCACACACAGCCCTTTCAAAAATATTTTCAACCAGTTTTCTTTCATAAGCCTCCTTGTTTTCAGCGGTTCCAGTTTGGAAAAGGCACAGCCAGCGCCTCACAGGCGCGGGCCATGCCCTTTTCAGTGTCCGCCCTTTCAGGGAAAGATTTCCCTGAAAGTCGGCGGACGGAAAATCCGCGAATTGCAGACAGTATAGCGAACCTCTTTATGCAATGTCAATGAAGATAGGCTTTTTTTAACGAAGCCTTTACGGAGAGACGTTTGAACGGCATTCAAAACAAAAACAATCTGTCTCGGCACGTTACCATTTAAAAACTCCGAGCCACTTGCTATACAGCGTTTGGCTCGGAGTTGGAAATGTGGGGTTTTCGCTTTTTTATGCTGTAGAGGCGGATATTAGAGACGGATATCGGGCCAGACATCTGTGCCGCACAGAGCTGAGGCTACACCGAGATACGAACAGATCGTGGCCGCAACAGCACCGAATCCATCAATGGTTCCCAGTGCGGTGTCCGGTGTTACTTCCTTGCCATATAGCAGAAATGGAACATATTCTCGAGTGTGATCGGTTGTTCTTGTGTAGGCCGGGTCGCATCCGTGATCTGCTGTAATGATGAAAAGGTCTTCGCTGCGCAGCATGGGAAGAAGATGCCCTAAGGTTTTGTCAAAGGAGGAAGCGGCCTCTGCATATCCATCGATATCTCTTCGATGGCCATATAACATATCAAAATCCACAAGGTTTATAAAAGCGAGACCATCAAAGTCCGTAGTAACGAGATTCAACAGACGTTGTTGTCCATCTGCGTTACCGCTGGTGGGAAAACTCTTGGTGATGCCGCTGCCAGCAAAAATGTCATTGATTTTCCCTACGGCAATGACGTCTTTTCCGGCTGCAGACAAGTAGTTCAGCATTGTTCTGCCGGGAGGTAGCAGAGAATAGTCGTGGCGGCGCGGCGTACGCCGAAAATCTTTTCGGCAGGTCCCTTCAAACGGCCGCGCAATCACGCGGCCTACGCCGTGTTCTCCAACAAGTATCGAGCGTGCGGCACGGCAGTATTCGTAAAGCTGGTCTACTGGGACGATCGTCTCATTCGCAGCGATTTGAAATACGGAGTCTGCTGATGTATATACAATGAGTGAGCCGGTACGCAGGTGTTCCTCGCCGAAGTCCTTGAGGACTTCGGTACCGGAATACGGTTTATTGCACAACACGGAACGGCCGGTGCGTTGTTCAAATCTCCGGTGGGAATCCGTGAGGGTAAGTAGGGAGAGGAGATGCGCTTTCCAATCCCGCAAGCTCCCAGTGCCCGATGGTTGTATCCTTTCCCATAGAGCGCTCGCGAAGACGGCCAAAAGCTCCCAGAGGTTTAGGGAAGGAGGGGAGAAAATCGATCCCATCCAGATTGAATAGTCCAAGTGCGCGCAGGTTAGGACAGTTAAAGCTGCTGCTCTGGGCAATGGAACGCAGCGTGTTGACTCCGTAATCGCCGAAGCTGGCGGCATCCGGTTCCTCTCCAACGCCAAAGGAATCAAGAACGACCAGAAAAACGCGTTTAGCCATGAAAAAACCTCCTTAAGGAAAATATCCCCGTGCAATGTGCGCGGGCTTTATACCTGATACAATGTCACGCCCCGTTCCTGCAAGATGTTTCGCCATTCGGGAGAAAGGCCGGTGTCCGTTATGACGATGTCAATGTCTTCCAAATCGCAAAAATAGGCGGAACGAACCACGCCGAACTTGCTTGAATCTGCTACGAGGATATGCTGTTTGGCAGACTGCAGAATAGCACGCTTGATCGGCACTTCATAACTGTTGGCGCAACTGATGCCCAAATCTTCATGAATACCTGCAGCTGAGATGAAAAGTTTGTTGGCACGAATGCTGCGGATGAAATTGACACCGTCTTCTCCAGCAAACAGCTGCGTTCGAGGATAATAGTATCCGCCGGCCAGGGCAATGTTCACATGAGGGAGACGGCACAACCTCTCCAGTGTGTTACGGGTGAAACACAGTGCCTCGAAATCCATTTCCGGAGGAATCGCCATCGCAATCTGCTCTGTGGTGGTGCCGGTGTCAAAAATCACGCAGTCTCCGGGAACGATCATTGTGGCGGCAAAACGTCCGATTAGTTTTTTTACTTCGTTTTGCACCTGCGTTTCATTCAGCAAGTCGTATTCCTTATCCAAAACCTGAACAGTGTTCCCGGAATTAGAGACCAAAACACCGTTTACGTTTTTTACAAGCCCGCTTTTTTCAACAGCGGCAAGGTCCCGCCGCACGGTCATCTCGGATACATGCAACAGCTGCGCGATTTCTTTAATGGGGATGTAGCCGCGCGAATTTATAATCTCTACCAGACGGTTCATCCGCATTTCTTTTTTGCCCATTTCAGAAGCCTCCTATGCTTCATTTTGTAATAAATAATAACACTATTTTCATAGAAATTCCATAATGTTAGATATTTAAATCTAAAATTTAACATTT
>OLVR01003525.1_pt1 | contig 9965 bp, 11 predicted proteins | sample 1673261 | NCBI WGS metagenome assembly OLVR01 (sample SAMEA3178938, study PRJEB25190) | human gut metagenome | biome: human gut; feature: human-associated habitat; material: faeces | place: Austria | collected 2013 | reverse complement strand
GTTCAAGGTAAAAGATAGAAAACCTGGCAAAAATTGTCCTCCAATACACAGTAATGATCGTTGCACAACAGTAGCAGTATTTGATGATGAAGTAACAGAAGAATTACAAAGGAGAGCAAGAGACGAAAATGGAATGCCTATATTAGTGTCACAGAATATGACTTATCAACAATGGTATGAGAAAAATGTGACAAATCATACTAAAAATGATATAATAACATCTGACAACTTATTAGATAAATTAAGCATCAAAATAGAAGATTATAAAGCTTTTGGAAAGATAGATCCATATAACAACAACATACAAGAAAAAGTTTCCAAAATTCTAAATTATGATGATTTACCACAATTGTTAAATAATGAACAATACAGTAACACTAATAGTAAAGAAATTGTAAGAGTAGTACATTCATATCATGGAAAGACAGCTAAAGAAGCATATGAAAATACAATTAAAGGACCTATACAATATAGTGAAAGCACAAATAGTAGTTATGGCAGAGGAATTTATTTTGGAGAAAAATCTAATGAAGAAGAGTTATTATCTTTGTTTGGAAAGAAAGATAGTCACATTATAAAGGCTAAAATATCTAATACAGCAAAGATAGTAGAATTTGAAAAGCAGTTTGATTATCTTAAAGATGTAGAAGAAAGACTAAAAAAAGTACCTAAAGAATTAAGAGACTTTTATAAAAATGAGAGATCATTATTATATATGCTAGATGGTATCGATGGAATAAAAATAAAATCAAAAGGTTATTATTGTATTTATAACAGGAGAGTGCTAAAAGTAAATGTGTAGTGATATAGAACTTTTTATAAATTTAATTTATATGACAGACATAATGAATAACTTGCAAGATAAAAATTTTAATCAATATTTAGAATGTGTTAGACTGACTCAGGACTGGGAAAAATTTGATGATGTACAAGAAATTATAAATTTAAACAATTATTATATAAATAAAGCAATAAAAGAAGTATTACAAAATGAAAGATTTATAAATAAAATTAAGGAAGATACAAACATAGAAATAGACAGAATAAAAATTCTATAACAATAGTTATTAAGTTTTTAAAATTATAAAATATGTAGTGGCGGAATAGACGCAAATTATGCGGTAAAACTTATAACTTGTTAGTTGTAAGAAAAATAGTAGACGCTAGGTTAAAATACATCAACTTTCTGCAGAAAGTATGTAGCCGAGTAGAGAAACTTACATATAAGGTGCAAATCCTTATCTACATACAACAATTAAAGACGTAGAAGTACGTCTTATTTTTATGCCGTTTATTGTAGTCAGGCATCCAATAAAACAAACAAAGCATTACTCATTTGCTTGTGAGAATAAATAATAAGCAACTTTTCGTACTGGTAGCACCAGAATAAAAAAGCTAGAAAGGTAGGACCAATTATGGAATGGTTAAAAAAAATATTAAAAGAAGCAGGAATAGAAAATGTAGATGATTTAGAAGGCAAAATCTCTAAAGAATTACCAAAACATTTTAAACCTGCAAATGAATTCAATGAAGTAAATGAAAAGTTGAAAACTGCAAATGCAGAGATTGAAACATTGAAAACAACTAATACAAATATTCAAACAGAATATGATAATTTTAAAAAAGGCTCTATAAGTCAAGCTGACTATGAAACAAAGAAAAAAGAAATAGAAGATAATTCAAAAGCTGAAATAGAGAAAGTAAAACTTGAGAGCAAAATTGATTTAGCAATTAATAATGCTAAAGCTAAAAATGTTAAATCTGTAAAAGCAAATTTAGATTTAGATAAAATTAAACTAGATGGTGATAAGCTTTTAGGATTTGATGATCAAATAGAAGCATTAAAGAAAAGTGATGCTTATCTATTTGAAATTGATAATGCCATAAATAATGGTATTGAAAATAACGGAGGAAATCCAAGAAAAAATGAAGGTGGAAACTTGGATGATGATGACTTAGATAAGTTATCAGATGAAGAGTACTTTGCACTTCAAGAAAAAAATAACAAATAAGAAAGGAAGATTAAACGATGCCAAACAAATTATTAAGTTGTCAAAGAATAGCAAGAGAAGCTCTACCTATTTTAAAGAATAATTTAGTAATACCAGAGCTTTTTAGAACAGACTATTCAAAAGAATATGTAAAAGAAGGAGATACTATTCAAGTAAAAAAACCAGCAACATTTGAAGCCAAAGACTTTGTAGATGAAGTAACAATTCAAGAAATAAATCAAGATAAAGTATTAGTAAAAATGGATAAAATTGCAGATGTTACAACAGAAATTACAACAAAAGAATTAACAATGGATCCAGTAACATTTAAAGATGATGTTATTGAACCAGCAATGATAGCAATAGCAGAAAAGATAAACAAAGAAGGTTTAGAGATGTACAAACATGTTTATAAAACATTAGGGACTTCAGGACAAACACCTAATAGTATTGATGTTATTGCTGCAGCAAGAGGAGTGTTAAATAAAGCAAAAGCTCCACTAAAAGATAGATATGCAGTATGGGATCCTGATGCAGACGTAAAATTCTCTACAATAGATGCAATATTACATGCAGATAAATCAGGAAGTACAGCAGCACTTCGTGAAGGTTCTATTGGTAAGATACAAGGATTGGAAAACTTTATGTCTCAACAAGTTGCAGTACATAAAGCAGGTACATTTACAGCAGTTGCAACTCCTAAAGTTAATACTAAAGCTGTAAAAGGAAACGAAACTATTGCAATTAAAGGTGGAGAAGCTTCTGAAACATTAGTTGCAGGAGATGTATTACTATAAATAATAAGCAATATGTTGTTACAGAAAATGCAAAAGCAAATACAGGAGTAATTACTGTAAAAGTTTATCCAACAGTTGTAGAAGATATTGATGCAGATGCAGAAGTTATTTTTGCAGATAAAACATCAGGTGGACATGTTGCTAACTTAGCATTTAATAAAAATGCATTTGCATTTGTAACAAGGCCACTAGAATTGCCAGTAGGAAATCAAGAATCTTATATTGTTTCATATAATGGTTTAAATTTAAGAGTAACATATGGTTATGACATGATGAAGAAGAAAAACTTACTATCAATTGATACTATTTATGGTTTTGCACCATTATATCCATCTTTAGCAGCAAGAATACTAGGATAATACAAGGCAGAGTAATCTGCCTTAGTATTTATAAAGAAAGGAGAAAAATAGAAGATGAAATGTCAAAAATGTGGTAAAGAATTTTCGGAGCCAATACTTCCTTTTCACATTGAAAGATGTGGAAAAAATAAAAAAGTAGAGGAACAGAAAAACAAAAAAATTGAGCAAATGAATAAAGATGAATTACTAGCTAAAGCAAAAGAATTAGAAATAATAATAGAGGACATAGAAAATACAACAAAAGCTCAAATCATAGAAATGATAAAAGAAAAAGCAACACCACAACAATCACAAGAGTAGGTGATTTAATGGATTTATTAGAAAAAGTAAAAGAAAGACTTAATATTACTGATAAAAATCAAGACAAACAAATAGAAGGTTATATAGATGATATTACTAGCAAGATAAAATCTATTTGTAATAGAATAGATTTACCAAAAGGACTTGAATATTTAGTAATCAGGTATGCTATGAACTGTGCAGTGTTTTACAAAAATGGATATGGAGAAGGGAAACAAGTTGTTTCTTCAATGACAGATATTAATCAATCTGTAGCTTTTAAAGATGTAGGAGCAGTTACAGCAGATGATGTTAATATGGATAAATATATAGATAAAAATAAGGACGAAATATCTATGTATGCTTATATGAGGTGGTAAATATGCAAATACCAGAAATATTTAAACAAGCAATAGCAGATACTTTTTATGATAAAGAGATAGAAATATGGACATCAGGAACAATAAAAGATGACGAAGGGTCTGTTATTGAAAATGGAAAGCTAGAAAAGATAGATAGCTTCAAAGGTAATTTCCAATTTTCTACTAGAGAATATATTCAACAAGAGTATGGCAGGGAAATAGAAGCAAATGCAATAGTTACTTGTGATAAGTCAAATGCTGAAATTGGTAATATCCTAGTATATAACAATAAGGAATATTCTATAAAAAGCTTAATTTCTGGAGATAGTCATACTATTATTTTAGTCTTGGGAGATGATTAAATGGCAAATATAAAAGGATTAGATGAATTACTCTCTACTTTATCACGGATTGGGTGGAGATATTAAAAAATCTTGCCTTAAAGGTGGAAGAAGGGGTATGAAGAAAGTTCAAAAAAATGCCAAATTACTTTGCCCAGTCGATACAGGAGAATTAAGAAATTCTATAAAAGAATCTGGAGAAATTGTTGGAGACGATATAAATTGTCAGGTTTATACAAATTGTGATCATGCACCTTATCCTGAATTTGGAACAGGAGAGCAAGGCAGAGGAAGTAATATAGATAGACCAGAAGGAGTTACGTATAAAGCAGATTATGCAGGGCAAACTGCACAGCCATATATGACACCAGCTTATCTTCATGCTAAAAATTCTGGAGAAGTAGAACAAGAAGTAATTAAGTCAATACAACAAGACATACGAAATTTGGAGCGTGGTAAATAATGATTAATCAAAAGACTACAGTATATGAAAAACTAAAAGAACTACAAGACAATGGAACTGTAAAAGATGTATGTGAAGAAGGAAAACAAGATTGGTCAAAATTGCCTTGTATTACCTATATGGAACTAGGAAATGAACCATCTGACTATGGAGATGATGAAGAATATTTAAGTGCATTAGCAATAAAAGCCGATGTATGGGGATTGTCATCTAGTGAAGTATCAAAAATAGCAATACAAGTTGTAAAAAAGATGAAAGAATTAGGTTATGAAAGAACTTTATATTTAGATGTAAATGATTCTAATAGTAAACAAAGACACAAAACAATACGTTTTGAAAAAGACGAAAGTATAGAAGAGGAGTAAAACTTTTCTTTATTTTTTTATATAGAAAGGAGAATTTTAAATGGCTAGAAAATATTTAAAAGGTTTTAGTTGGTTAAGGATATTTCCTATTACAACTAATACAGAAGAAGAATATATTGTTGGAGAAATGGTAAAAATTCCAGCAGCACAAAAGATGTCTAAAGAAGAGCAATCAGAAGAAGAGGACATTATGGCCGACGATGAAATCTGGGATACAGATTCTGATGTTACAGGTGAAGAAGTAACTATAATATTAGCAGAGCTAACAAATGAATTAAGAGCAAAATTGCGTGGAGGAACATATGACGAAAAAACAAAAACATATTCTTTCAAAAAAGGAGATGTAGCGCCTGAATTAGCTTGTGCCTATAGAGGATTATTAGCTGACGGTACTTATAGAATGTGGAAACAATATAGATTTAAAGTTTCTAAAATAAAAATGGACTTGGAGACAAAAGGTAATGGAAATAAGTCAGGCGTAGAGATAACTGGTAAATTCTTAAATAGAGCCTGCGATGGAAAGTTCTGTGATATAAAAGATACAGAAGTAGGAAATGCAGATTTAACTTGGTTAGATACAATAGAGAAAGTACCAGCTGATGAACCATAAAACGAGGGCTATATGCCCTCAAATATTTAGTAAAGGAGAAAAAAATGGCAAAAAGCAATGAAAGTTTAAGTTTAAAAGAAACAGTAAAAATGTATGGTGTAGAGATAAAAAAGATGCCTTGTGGCAAGTATTTTGAAGCTCTACAAACTTTAAAAAATTTGCCAGAGGACTTCATAAAGGAGCTTTCTGACAATAAGCAAGATTTTAGATTATCAGAGATGCTAAGCTTGGATAATCTAATAAATTTAATAACAAAATTATTAATGGTAGCACCAAAGTTTTTATTTAGCTTTTTAAGTAAATTACTTGATGTAGATGAAAAATATATAGAAAATGAATTATCTCTAACAGAATTAGTGGAAATATGTAAGAAATTTTGGGAGATTAATAAATTAGAAAGTTTTTTTACAATAATGAAGCCAGCAATAAAAAATATCATAACCCTAACTGGCTTCAAGAAATAATAGTTGTTTGTAATAAAATTGGAATATCAAAATCTGAACTATTAAATAATTACTATGTGGATGAAATTCCTATTATATTTGAAAAATACGCAGAACTAAGTAAGACAACAAATAAGGATGAAATAGAAGTCTCAGCAGAAGATTTTTAAGACTCTCTTGTAATATTTTATGTTTTATTGTAATATGGTGACAGGAGGGGATAAAATGAATATTTTACAACGTATTAGAACTAATAACAAGTTAAGAAATATAATAATAGGGATTATAGTATTAATTATATTAGTAATTCTATTCATAGTTACTTTTTATTATAATCCATTGAGTAAGAATGAGACGGTCGATAAATTTTTAACCCTTATTAATTATTCGGAATATAATGAGGCAAAAAAATATATTTCGTCTGATTTAAAAACAGACTTATCAACTATAAGAAAAGATAATTTACTTGGGTTAACTAGTTTTTCAGTCAGTTATAAAAACTATAAACTAAGACATAATAGAGTAGCATATATTATTGACGATGGAGGATTTGGTAAAATGGTTATAGCCATTTTTGAATGTAAAAAAACAATATTAGGATGGAAAATTGTAAACTATGATCCACTTGAAATAGTAGAATATTAAAGTTAAAACATTTCCTATAAAACACCAATTGTAATGGTGTTTTTATTATGCTCAAAAAGAGGTGAGAAAGTGGCAAGTGAAACACAAATAGGTAAATTAGTAATAGATTTACAAATTAAAACACAAGCACTTGAAAAAGGACTAGAAACAGCAAAACAAAAACTGAAAGAAATAGAGAATAGCAATAAGTCAGTTGAAAATAGTAATAAAAGTCTAGATGCTAGTTTCATTGCTATGTCAGCATCTATTTTAGTTGCTTTAAATCAGATTGGAAGTGCAATTAAAACATGTGTAAATGAGTATAACAATTATACTCAAGCAATGAATGGTTTGCAAAATATATCTGACTATACTGGACAAGATATGACTAAGCTTACTCAAATAATGCAAAAATTTATGAAATATGGACTTGCACAGACAGATATAGCTACAGCTATTAAAAATTTTAGTCTAATGGGATATACAGCAGAAGAAACAGAACAAATGATTATGGCTTTAACAGAAAGTGCAATTTCAAATAGACAAGCTTGTTATTCTGTATCCGAAGCTGTAAAGATGGCATCTGAAGGTTACAAGAATGGTATATCTACATTGTCCGATGCTGCAGGTGTAACTGAAAATTTATCAGTAATGGAAAGCAAATATGCTGAGAGTATTGGAAAAACTGCAGGTCAGTTAACAGATGCAGAAAAAAATCAAGCATATCTTAATAGAACAATGGAAGCGGCAGCTCCATTTGCAGGAGCAACAGCACAATATATGGAAACTCTGGCTGGAAAGCAAGGAGAATATTCTCAAGCTATGAGAGAAACACAAGTAGCTTATGCAGAAGCTCTTGAACCTACATTAATGAAAGTAGAAGAATTTAAGGCTAATGCAGTATCTATGTTAGCAGATTTTATTTCATCAAATGAAGCAGCTACAGCTGGAGTTACTACCTTTATAACCACATTAGGTTTGTTAGCAATAGCTATAGGAACTGTGAAAAAAGCATATGATATGTATAAGGCTAGTACGTTTGCAGCTACAGTTGCCACACAAGGATTTACAGCAGCACTTGCAATGAATCCATTTGGATTAATTGCTATTGCAATAGCTGGTGTGGTATCTGCATTAGCAGCTTATAGTACAGCTACAGAGAAACAGGCAGAAGCGCAATCAATATTAAATGAAAGAACACAACAATATAATGATATAGTGTCTGGAAAATATGGATATACAGAACAAGAAATTACTGATGCTGAACAAAGAAAATCTGAAATAGAACAAGAAATAAGTTTGTTAAATCAAATAATACAAAAAAGACAGGAGTGGGGTGAAGTACTAGTATCTACTCCTTATGGATCACAAGAATCAAAAACCGTACAAAATGAATTAAATGATTTACTAAAACAGTATGAAGATTTAGCAAAAAAAGGAGCAGGAAACAATGAGGAAGTTCAATCGTCTTTAAATAGTTTAAATAAAGAGTTGCAACACTACACAAAATATTTAGATGAAGCTAATGCAGTAAAAAAGATAAGCGAAGGATTAGATACAGAGACTATAAAAACTAAACAGAAAGAAGCAGCACAATTAAAAGTAAATGCTACTCAAATGCAGAAATATTTAGATACAGTAAAAACTACAAAAAAATCTTCTACAGAATATCAAAATGCAGTAAAAGAATTGGCTAAGGCATATCCTGAAGCAGCAAATGCAGAAGGAATTATTATATCCAAAGCTCAAGATTATATAAACGCAGAAAAACTAAAAGCTGATACAGCTTGGAATGCATCACAAGAAACAATACAATCATATATTAATATAATAAATGCAGCATTACAAAGTGAAAGCACTCAAAGAGAAATTGCACAGAATATAGGAATCTCATATGAACAGCTAATCCCTAAATTACAAAGTGTTTTAGGAATTTTACAAGTTATGGCTGGATATCAACCAGAAGATGTTCCTAATGTTGAGCCAGTAAGTATTAGTTATTCTACACCTTCAGTAAGTACTAGTTCAAGTAGTGTTTATGAGAATAAGAAACTAGATAATTACAAAGCATTAATAGAGTATAAAAAATCTTTAGACCAGATTAGCTTAAAAGAAGAAATAAGCATGTACCAAAAAGCATTAAATAGTTATGCTAATACAACTGAAGAAAAACGAGAATTAAGGACCAAAATATATGAATTAAATAAAGAATTAGCACAGAAAGAAAAGGATATACTAGATCAACAAACTGAAGATTATGAAGCATACATACAAGAACAAAAGAATTTGCGTGGAGCTGCTTACGATGTAGTAGAGCAAACAAAAGACTATGATGCGATTATAAAAATGCATAAGAATTATTTAAACCAAATAATGAAAGACGAGAGATTATCATTTGATGAAAGAAAAGAGTTATACAGAGAAGAACTACAGACAATAAGAGATTATGAACAGCAAAAACGAGATTTAAGAGTAGAAAATATAGATAATACAGTATCACAACTAAAAGATGCTATAGTAGCTCAGTTAGAAGAGATGGAAGAAAAAGACAAAGAAATGATAGATAAAAATCTCGAAGAAGTTGAAAAGTGGAAAAATGCTCGCATTGATGCAATAAATGAAGAATACGATGCGAGAATAGAGGCAATAGACAAAGAATTAGAAGCATTAAATAAAGCTGAAGAACAAAAATCAAGAGATGAAGAAGATGCAGAATATGAAAAGAAAAAGAAGAGACTGGAAGAATTAATAGCGTTTGAACATGATGCTACTAATAAAGCTAATTATCAAAAAGAATTGGATAAATTAGTTGCAGATTATCAAAAAAAGCTAGATGAAAGAGCATTACAGGATAAAAAAGATGCTTTACAAGAAGAAAAAGATAAGCTACAAGAAGAACAGGATGTTAAGATAGATGCTATCGAAGAAGAGGCAAACAAGAAAAAGGAAGCATATGAAAAGCAATTAGAACAGTTAGAAAAATATTACGACAAACAAATTGACATGGCACAAGAAACAGCAGAAAAAATGTTACTAAATGTAGAAGATAATCAAAATGAAATCATAAAATTTGTTGAGGAGAAACAGAATTGGATAAAGAAGCACCTTGTACAGATGTATTTTAAGGCAGAAGAAAATAAAAAGCAGAAAAAAGAACCGGCACTTACGAATGCAGATATAGAGAAATTATGTCAAAAAGCATTGTCAGTAATTCCAGATAAAGTAAAATATTATGCAGAGATAATGGGAGTAACTTATGGCAGGATTACGATAAGAAACCAGAAAACAAGATGGAGAAGCTGCAGCAGTAAAGGAAATTTGAATTTTAATT
>OLVR01003514.1_pt1 | contig 9989 bp, 11 predicted proteins | sample 1673261 | NCBI WGS metagenome assembly OLVR01 (sample SAMEA3178938, study PRJEB25190) | human gut metagenome | biome: human gut; feature: human-associated habitat; material: faeces | place: Austria | collected 2013 | reverse complement strand
GGAAGCAGGGAAGGAGAGAGTGACTATATGCCTAAGACTGTGAGTGTGCATAATGGCAGCGCAGCAAATCGAGAGCATAACCGGCGTAATCCCAGAACAACCGGTCAGATGCCACATATACAGCAGGATCTTGTTCATCATAATGAGACATGGATAGATATTCCTGTCCGAGAAGCCTATAAGCAGATTTTCCAGACTGCAGTCGATGATTACAATCGTCGTCAGTCAAGACCAGAGAGGAAGATTAGAGATTATTACAATCAGATTAGGAAATCAGCTAAGAAACGTACCGCCTATGAGCTGATTATCCAGATTGGAGATAAGAATGACACCGGCTTGTCGGCAGACAATGAGATTGCCTGTCTCCGAGAATATTATAATAATTGGCAGCAGCGTAATCCTAATCTTTTTCTGTGTGGGGCATATCTGCATCGGGATGAGTCTACAGTCCACCTGCATATGGACTATATCCCAGTGGCACATGGATATACCAGAGGGATGTGTATCCAAAACGGACTGGTACGGGCGTTGGGCGAACAGGGATTCTTCAAAGAAGGCAGACAGACTGCTCAAATTTTATGGGAGAAGCGCGAACGACAAGAACTGGAACGTATTGCCCGGGATCATGGCATTGATATCTATCATCCGGATGGTGAGAAGAGACATCACCTGGATACGGAGATATACAAGCTTACGCAGGAAATTTCGCGTCAGCATATAGAATTAGACCAAAATGCGAATGACCTTAAGACAGGAAAACAGGCCCTTGATGATGTCCAAAATGCATTATCTGCAGATAGACAGGAATATACCATGCTCCGGCAGCAGCTTAGTAATGCCAGAAGAGAGATAGATGTTTATGAAAAGTTGAAACAGGAGTATGGGAGTCTACAGGATTCTTACAGAGAACTGCAAAATCAACATAATCAACTTATACAGGCAACTACTATAATCAAGGATACGAGTAGAGAAGAGGTACCTCATCGTCGTTCTATTGTGAGTGGTAATTATAGTGTTCCGGAAGATGAGTACAAGTTGTTGTTGTCTGACCATCAGATTGCTGATACATACCGTAGAGAATTGGCAAAATACCAGCAGCAGACAGAGAGGCTGGCAGAGAAAAATCAGAAATTAGCAGAAAGTCGTGATATATACCAGGATGAACATTTGTATTTGAGAGAAAAATTGTTAGAGGTTAATAGATATCTTAATATGGTTGGATTGTTAGATGATTATAATGATTATCATCAGGAGCAGGAACGACAGAGGAATGCAGACATAACGGAACAGATTAGTTATGATGTTTCAGATCGGGCGGAAAATTTTGCGGAATGGGAACCGGAACGTTAGGCATTGATTTTTCCGTGTCAGAACTGGGAATGTATATAACAGGATATATTATGACACATGGGAGTGCATCGAGAGAAACTCACTTAGAGTAATGCGCTCTTGTACTCACTTCGAGGTGTCAATCCTTTCGTTTTATCTCCTGGTGTATTTTTCTTCCAGACACCAGGAGAGTTTTAAGATTTTTGCATTACGCGAAAAAATATGATGGTCCCGTGGATTAGCCCCCGGAAAATAAAATATAAGCCAAAAAAGTGAATTCGAATTCACTTTTTGGTAGGCGACTGTATATTTACATAATGTAGAAAGAGACGGCTTCATTAATTTTTAAATGCAGTCTCTTTTTTGGTGTTATGAGAGTTCGGAAAATAATTCATTTTTATATTTATAAAATGTATTTCGCGAAATTGCGAGGATATCTATAATTTCTCGGTCACACATATTTCCGTCAAAGGCTTTGGACATTTTTTTGATAAGTGGTTTCATCGCTTTGGATTTTTTTGTGGTCAATCGGCTACCTTTGACCTGACCAATCTGTTTTTGCTTGGCAGGGGGAAGAAACGGATTATCACGTTGGACAATCTTAATTCCTTCTGAAATACGTTGGTGCAGATCTGTAACTTCCTTTTCGGATTGTTGAAATGCGATGCGTATTTTTTCGAGAGTTTCTTCGTCTTGAAATACGGTGATGGCATCTAATACAGATTGGATTAGATTATCTATAGATTTTTTACCAGTATGAGCTATCTCATATTTTCGATTTTGCATGCGTTTATAATATTCGGTGTTGATATGTGGCTCTTTTATAAACATTAAATCAACGCCTTGATGAAGTAGCTGCATGTATAAGTTATATCCCTCTTCCGCAGTACGACTCATGCGGCTAACAGAATCGAATATAATAGTGTCGCCTGGGTGGATAATCTTTAACAGCTGCGAGAATTGTGGGCGCTCAATTTTGGTGCCGGTATATTTTTCAGCATAGATTTTTTCGATTTTTTTATCTTTGCAATATTCTTCGATATTTTTTATCTGCCGGTCCAATCTCTGGGTGGGAGTGGATACTCTGGCATAGCCGTATATTTTTCCCATGCTGTACCTCTTCAATTTGTATCAAATCTGACTATAGTTATATTTAATACTAATATTACACCATTCTCCGCGGAAAATCAATCAGCTTTTGATACTATTTGACATGATGTTAGTTTTAATACCAATAAAATAGATAAATCAATATATGGAGATATGAATAGATTTTTCACTTTAGATTTTAATTTCGCAGATTATAGATAACTAAAAAACGAAAGGGGAGATAAAAAATGCATAACATTAAGAAACAGATACAAGACGGGCATATCCATGACAGAAAGACATAATAACTGCCTGGAGAAATAAAAAACAACAAAAATTTTCAACGGGTAAATAAAATGGAAGAGATGAGGTAATGGATATGTTATATGAAGATTTTAGAGGCACAATTACTCAGGTTTTGATTGCTGAGAAAAAACTTAATATTAGAGATGAAAATATTGTAGTCCATTATAAGGGAGAAGTTGCTGACGATGAGAGAGGACGTCTGTGGATCAAGGACGTTAACCAAAAATATTATCAGAAAGAGTCTGACACTCTGTTGGGAGATTTTCTGGTTATAGAACTTGAGCATCTGGGGGAAACGTCAATGGTAATCAGATATGATCTGCAATCATTGTATGGTGCTTATTGTAGTAGTGGATGGGATGCTGTCTTTGAAAATGTGGAAGACAAACTGAATATGTGCAAATCTGGACAGGAAAAAATAAAACATATTGCAAATTATGAAAAAATGTGTGACTGGCTGGTAGTTCGTCCTGTTAATTATGTCGAACGGAAATCAGCATTACAAAAAGCAATCTATAAGAGAGTGGGGGATATGGCTCTTGTAATCTACATCTTGCTATATGCAGATCAGAATAATTATAATACGTGTCTCTGTCAAAAAGAGATAGTAGAGAACTGGGATGTATCGGAAGAGGAACTGTGGGAAGTTGCAATGCGAAATACGATGATGGATGCATTGCCGCGGATATATTACAGATCAGATGATACTGTAAATCCACCATACACTAAAGGAGCATTTATGGCAGCAGGAACCGAAGAAGATTTCAGAATAGGTAAAGATGATAATCCGATGGTTACAACGGTTCGTGGGATAAATGGAGCAATTGCGATGTTTTATCCGGGCGTACAAGAAGAGTTGGCGGAACTTACCGGCGGAGATTATTATGTGGCATTTTCAAGCGTTGATGGTGCAATGATACATTCGGTAGACGGTATTCAACCAAGGGATTTGTTATGGCGATTAAAGTGTACCAGAAGTATGATGACAGAGGGGCTCTTGAGCAAATATGTATATAAATATAATTCTGAAAAAAAGCAGTTAGAGCAAATGTATCTGTAGAAAATGTATTGTAGATTGAAAGAAAGCTGTATCTTTGATGATGCAGCTTTTTAAAAAGAAAGTTGAGAAATGTGGAAATGATTAAAATAAGATTAATGGGGGAAAGAGAAGAGATAAAGATCATAATTGAAAACATTAGTCATATTAATGATGTTAGAATTTTGTCCCTGTCAGATTTCTATGCCAATAGAGGAGGGGCAAGTGATTATGGAAGAATCTATATGGAAGTGGAGAAAAAAGATGCTGTGTAATGTTATATGGAAAGGAAGGGTATAGGAATGAAAGGCAAAATGTTAAAAGAAGTACAATTTGTGGATGACGAACATGAAAAATTTTTCTTGGATAATATTGTAAGATGCAGATATGAGGAGGTGTATCATCATGCCCTGATATATTGTCTGGGAATTAGCGAGACTACGCGAAGGAATATAGACAGTATTTATGATTTTGCAACAGGATGCATTAAAACAGAATGTCTTTGTGAAGACTGGCAGACGAGCGGGAGTATTAGAATTGTAAGATTAGCATTTTGTCTATATTGTGAAGGAACACCGAGTGTAAATGATATGGAGGATGTGAATTCTAAGTTGGCAGAATGTAGAGAATACACAGTAGGACAGATTTTCTGCTGCGAATATGCTAAATATTTTTTGGAAGCGATTAAATTAAGATATCCGGAATATTGCTTATGATTATTTGGTCGTGGATAAAATGTGAGTATTGTCACAAAGAGGTATAAAAGAGTTGCTTTTTTCGCTGAATTGAATATACTTATAAGCAGGAATAGAAATGTTCTCGATGTAAGAGCATCGTTAAAAGTTGGGCTGCAGATGGAGCAGGATAACTTTCCATCTCATTAGATGTCTTAACTGGGCATCGAGCTTGGCAGCTTGGATAAAGCTGTAGTCCACGTGGGGGACTTAATGATTTCCACGTCGTTATGGGTATCTTAATTGGGTACCGAGGCTGACAACCAGCAGAAAACTCTTTTTCAAAAGAAATTTTTAGAGGAGTGTGGTTAAGTATCACACTCCTCTTTACATATGAGGGGTAAATGGCGACAAAAGCAGATAAGAAAAATGCAATTAGACAGGACATTATAGATTCAGCTGCAATATATAGTCAGAGTTTGGCCGGTAAAGCATTTCTATATGTATATGGGGAAGATTAATCTTTACTTTTCAATTGTTAAATATGATGATATGCCAATTGAGATGAAATATTTGAATATAGTGCAGGCATTGGAAACTTATCATGCAAGATTTAAATATAATGATTTGAAAAAGTATAAGAAACATGTTTTACAATTGTTTAGATGTAAGACCATAGATGAAATTGATGAAAAACAAAGAAATGCATATTTTGATGTTACGCAGTCAGACGAAAATATTACATATATAATATTGAAAAGTAGATTAGTAGATTTGATGAATGATGATTTTAGGACTCCGATAACCCCAGTTTATACCAATGGTAAAATAATTGAATTATACGATTTTATTGAAAAAGTTGTAGATACTAGACATTACTACACGCATTATGGAAAAGCAAAGGAAGAAAAAGCTTTTAAGGGGATAGATATGGAATATGCGATAATGGTATTAATGCACATATTTGAGTATCATCTGTTAATAGAGCTAGGATTACATAATACGGGAGCAGTTGGAAAACTATATGATAGACATCGAAAATTGAATTATTGGTATACACAGAGGTGCTGTAAGGATGACGAATAAAATCCTTAGTAGTAACCCTTTCCATTTTACTACTAACAGGTAGTAACAACTTGCATGGTTCTGCCCTGATTTGACACAATCTGTAATTTCAGAGCAAACTACACGAAACCCGGAAACCCTCGAAAAACAGGGCATTCCGGGGCAAAACAAGGAGAAACAAAACTATGATAAAAGTACTTTTCATCTGCCACGGCACTCCAGTTTTATGATAATGCATACCTTCGCAGACTGGGGCAATACAGGGCAGAATATGGCGGAAAGCCTTGGAATTACTACGGTTTCGACTACTAAGGCACATGGACGGAATCGGGATAAAGGCAAAGGTGTGGGGAGAAATCCTTAGTAGTAAGGGACTACTTAGAGGGTGAATATGAATGATAAAAGTCACAATCCTTGGTAGGTGGACTACAAGGATTGTGGCTTGATAGTATCAATCTTTGCTGTTATCAAAAGAAGAACTTGACATTTTTAGGTAATATTGAAGAGGTGGATAAGGTATTCTTTTTAACTTGCCGAAATTTGTATCTTCGTTTAAATCTTTTCCTTCATTTTCTTTCCGACCATAAGATGAATAATCAATTTCAATATTAGCGGCCATCTTTTGTTTCCCCTGATTACTTAATATGGTAGGTGTTTCAAAATAACCAAACCAGCCACCGTGGCTATTATACATTCTTCGATCACGGGCTAAAATGCAGTCATAGACAGGAAAAATATCAAGGTTGATTATTGTTGGTGAAAAAAGATTCGGATTATCGGTTCTTTCTTTTAGGGCATATGAAATAACTAATAACATATCTTTTTCGGGAATAACATTTTTGAATGTTACCTTTTGCGTAAGCCTAGCAGAGGGCTCTCTTGGTGTTTTTCATTTCAATATTTGGGTTATCTACGAATAAGAGTTTTAGTTCGAGACGTTTGCCCGATGTATGAATATAATCAGGGTAACCTTCTCTATCTCCTAGAATTCCTTCATTTTTGGTTAATCCAACAGAATTAAACATATCCGAATCAGTTAATATGGATAATTGAGGAATACATGCATCCATAAGTGATCCTACGATGGTGCCGATTTGAGATGGCTCAAATGCTTTCAGTATTTCTTTAGGAATAGAAAGTACATTGAATTGAGCACCAATAAGCGGTGATAGATTTTGTTTCATTTCAGATATTTCTTCTGCAGAAATAACAGTTGCGTTTTGATGAATGATGAAATCTTCATATTCATCTTTGTGCATAAATCCCATAATAAGCTTATTCTCCTTTAGTGTATTTTGATGGTATAACATCTGAAAAGGATATATTTAATGTGTCTAACCATCTTAAAAATTCAATAACATCTAGTCTACGCTCACAACTTTCTATTTTAGATACAAATGATTGCGTTTTTCCCATTTTATTTGCTAAGTCAAGCTGCGTGATATTCTTGCTAGTTCGAATGATCCGTAAACGAGTTATGATTTCTATATAATCTTCATCATATATACTTTTCATATGGACACCTCCTAAAAATATTATAATATTCCAATGCAGAATATTCCAAATTAGAATAAAGATATATACAGAAGACGGCGGTCTTTACAAAAGGCGATGTATGTGATAAAGTTAATATTCAAAGGAAGGTGATTATTTGTGGCTACACGAAAAAGCAAAAAACTGGATACTTTTGAAGGCTTATATAAACGATTAGAAGAAGTTATTTTAGCAAATTCAGGTGAGAATGAATTTGAGGAAATTTTCAAGTTAGTAGTACTGAAATTGTGGAATGAACTGAATGACGAACCAGTAGAACTTACAATGGATAAAGCAAATCTAAAATTAAGAAAAATTGATTTATTGTGGGGAGGGGTCTTATCTGAACCAAGACTTTTATTATGTGAGGAGCATTATCAAATATGCGTATCAATATTAAAAACATTTTCATTGCTAAAAGACGGATATGAAGGTGTTGATGGTATTTTTGAATTTTTAATTTCAAAGGAGAAAAAGGGATCAAAAGGACAGTATTTTACGCCGAGATATATTGTTGATTTTTGTGCGAAAGTTATCAATCCAAAACCTGGAGAGACAATCCTAGATCCAGCAGCAGGATCTGGTGCGTTTTTATATCATGCGAAGCAAAACTGTGATGGTATTAATGCAAATGATTTGTGGGGATTTGATTTTGATATAGTAGCAACGAGAGTTGCGAAGCTGTTAATGTATGTATCGAAATTAGAAAAATCTCATATTTATAGAGTTAATAGTTTGATAAAAAATAATAAAGTGTCAGACGGAGAAAATATAACATCTATTGAGGATATTCTTAGAATAGAAAAACAAAAAGAACTATTCGATATAATAATGACGAATCCCCCTTTTGCAGGAGAGATTACAGAATCGGAGATTCTTGAAAGTTATTTTGTTTCTACTGGAAAAAATAGAATTGAAAGGGATATTTTATTTATAGAAAGATGTATTGAATTATTAAAACCTAATGGTAGAATGTCAATTGTTCTTCCGGACAATATATTTGGTAGTAGAGAAACAGAAGATTTGCGACGGTGGATAAATGAAAAATGTAGAATAATTGGTGTTGTTGGTATACCGCGAAATACCTTCATGCCACATACAGCAGTAAAAACAAGTATACTATTTTTACAAAAGCGTGAAAAAAAGAGCAAATGTGAAGAAAACATATTTTTTGCAATTAGTGAGAAACCAGGAAAAGATGGTAGAGGAAATATATTATATAAAGGAGATATTCACACATGGGCTGAAGTTGACCATGATTTAAATGATATTTTGCTTGAGTTTAATGACTTTAAGAATGCAGAAAAGATAGGATGGTGATTTTATGGCGATTTGTATTTTGAAATCAAATAAACAACTAGGTGTAAATTTTATTTTGACACCTGAAAGGTATAATCCTAGAAGGCGAATGAGTATAGATAATGAAGATACTATTTTGATGTCTGAAATTGTTGAAATAGTGAATGACATAATAACTAAAAAACAAGCACAGGGGAAATCTATTATTCAGATTAATACTTCAGATGCAATGGGAGGATATTTGAATATTAATTCTGAAGTGAATGATTCGATTAATAGTAATAAAAAAATATTGAGAAAGGGAGACGTTATTATATCGCGTCTTAGACCATATCTTAGGCAGGTAGCTTATGTTGATGAAGATAGGAAAGAAATTCTTGGCGCGTCAACAGAGTTTTTTGTAATTAGGGCAAGAAATAATGAATCAATAGCATATTTAGTTCCGTTTTTGCTTTCTCAACCAGCACAGTTGGTATTTGAAAATTCAGTTGAAGGAAGTCAGCATCCTCGATTTAAAGAAGAAGATGTTCTCAATTTAAAAATTCCAAAGAATATTTATGATGAAAGAGCGAATATATCTAAACGGGTTATAGAGGCAATTGAATCGTATAGATCATATGAACGCTCGATATTCAAAGAGATTAAGGAAATGAATAAAGCTATGTAAATGTCAAGATTCTTGCGCTTGTCTGAATTATGAAATATTGGATGCATAGGGGTATCAAAATCTCCGCGGTTCTTTTTTTGAAGACCGATGGCCCCCTTCGTTCGATTTTTCGCAGAATTAAACAGGGGGGGATACCCACCAAGGTCGGTTTATGTGAAAATATCCGCTGAATATCATCGCTAAAGCCGATTTTGTTTTGCCGGATAGTAACGAAATACGCAGAAAAAACGTGTAAAAAATAGTATAAAAATCACAGTTTTTCTGCGTACATTTTGGCAGAAATATAATCCGAATTGTCTTGCAATTCTGTACCATCAGAGTGATATATGTACTACCGAATAAAGAAAGGCGGGTACATATTATGAAGAATGAAATTAGATTTACATTGAAATCAAAGCAGAGACCGAAACTGGCACAGGAGATTGGAAACATACTTGGGACAGCACCGCATTATGAACGGGTACCAAGCTGTGCATACGATATTGCAGGATACCGACTGGATAAAGAGGGGGTATTGCATATCCCGGATGGAACTGAAAAAGAAATAGTGGAAGACCTGATTCGGCAGTTACGGGAACATGGGTTTCAGGACGATATGGAAATAACGGAAGAAGTGCCAGTGCAACAGGATAAGTTGACAATAGCGATTTCGAAAGAGAGCCTTACGGATACGGCATTGGAAAATTTACAGAAGATTATAGCAAATAAGCAGATGCTTTTTCAACGCGCATTTCGGACGGACAGCACAGAAATTGAAATTACAGATGAAAAAATAAACTTCACATGGTTTCCATACACAGTGGATGGAGATGTAATCGCAGCCTATACGTAATTTATCTCAAGTCTGTGTGATATGGCAAGAGATGCAAAAAGGGTATCATCAAAGCCGACCGAAACGGACAATGACAAATATGCTTTCCGCTGTTTTCTGCTCAGACTTCCGATGCAAAGCTGTTCCTTATAAAATTGCAACAGGAAGATGGGAAAAGCT
>OLVR01003494.1_pt1 | contig 10049 bp, 9 predicted proteins | sample 1673261 | NCBI WGS metagenome assembly OLVR01 (sample SAMEA3178938, study PRJEB25190) | human gut metagenome | biome: human gut; feature: human-associated habitat; material: faeces | place: Austria | collected 2013 | reverse complement strand
ACCTTTTTGGTTGATAAGATATGTAACGACAGCAGGGTCCATTGAACCTGTTCTTGTACCCATTGGCACACCGTCAAGAGGAGTGAATCCCATTGATGTATCTATACACTTACCGCCGTCAACAGCTGTAATTGATGAGCCGTTGCCAAGGTGGCAAGTAACAATCTTAAGGTCTTCTGCCGGCTTGCCTAAAAATTCAGCAGCCTTTTGTGAAACATACTTGTGGCTTGTACCGTGGAAACCATACTTTCTGATACCGTAGTTTTTGTAGTATTCATATGGCAAAGCATACATATATGCCTTTGGAGGCATTGTCTGGTGGAATGCTGTATCGAATACACCAACCATAGGAGTGTTAGGCATAATCTTTTGGCAAGCCTTGATACCGATAATGTTCGGTGGGTTATGTAGAGGAGCAAGCGGTGTACACTTTTCAAGTGCTTTCATAACTGCTTCTGTAATTACGCATGAACCTGCAAATTCTTCACCGCCGTGTACAACTCTGTGACCGACTGCACCGATTTCGTCCATTGACTTGATAACACCGATTTTTTCATCAACAAGTGCGTCAATAACCATCTGAATTGCGTCACCGTGATCCTTCATCGGCTTTTCAATCTTAGTCTTTTCGTCCTTTGCAACATTTGTGTGTTGAAGATTTGAACCTTCAATACCGATTCTTTCACAAAGTCCCTTTGCCATAACTTGTTCGTTGTCCATATCTATAAGCTGGTACTTCAATGATGAACTACCTGCATTTATAACTAATATTTTCATATTAAAATTCCTTTCATTTTTTATTAATTTATAACACAAACCACTTAATGTAACCGCTTGGTATTAAGCGGTAGATTGCGTGCATATCGCTTTTTCTTGGTTGCCGTCGCGTACGCCGGTACGCAAGGCGAACAAAAAATGCGAGAGGTGCGTGATATACCGCTTAAGACTGTGCTTGGATTGCGGTTATAGCGACTACTCCTGCAATGTCCTCCGCACTGCAGCCTCTTGAAAGGTCGTTTACAGGCTTTGCGATACCTTGAAGAATAGGTCCGTAAGCTTCGGCCTTAGCAAGTCTTTGAGTAAGTTTGTAACCGATGTTACCTGCGTCAAGGTTAGGGAAAATAAGTACATTCGCACTGCCTGCAACGTCTGATGAAGGAGCTTTCGACTTAGCAACGTTGTCAACGATAGCGGCGTCAAGCTGAAGTTCACCGTCAAGCTTTAATTCAGGAGCCTTTTCCTTTGCAAGCTTTGTAGCCTCTTGCATTTTGTCAACAAGGGCACTCTTTGCACTGCCGTATGTAGAATATGAAAGCATTGCAACTCTCGGTTCGTCTTGGATAAGCTGTTTGTATGATGCAGCTGATGAAATAGCGATTTCACTTACTTCGTCAGCAGTCGGATCTTGGTTAAGACCACAGTCACCGAAAATAAATGTACCGTTGTGACCGTATTCGCAATTAGGAACATTCATAATAAAGAATGCAGATACAAGCTTTGTACCCGGTGCAGTCTTTAGAATTTGAAGTGACGGACGAATTGTGTCGGCTGATGAGTGAATAGCACCCGATACCATACCGTCAGCATCGCCTTGTTTAACCATCATTACCGCATAATATGACGGATCTTTGATTGTTTCGGCAGCCTGTTCAGGTGTAATGCCCTTTTTCTTTCTCAATTCATAGAATACGTTTGCGTATTCTTCGTTCTTTTCACTGTTTTCGCTGTCAACAATTTTGATACCGTCAATATCAAGGTTTTCAGCGGCAGCCATTGCCTTTATTTTGTCAGGGTTACCTACAAGAATAATCTTTGCATAGCCCTCTTTTTTTACCATTTCAGCAGCCTTCAAAGTTCTGATTTCTTCGCCCTCTGCAAGAACGATAGTTTTGATGTCCTTTTTGGCTCTTTCCTTTAATTGTTCTATGAATGTACTCATTACACAAAACTCCTTTTTCTCTTTATAATTTTTTACCTCTTTTTATTATATACCTTTTTTTCGTCTTTTTCAAGTAAATATCTTAAAAAATTGTTTTATTTTGGCTTGTGAATTTTCTAACAATTTCACTCGACTATTTACCCACGCAAAAGCTGTGGAATATCGCCGTAACAATATCGTCCGACACAGTTTCGCCCGTAATTTCGCCAAGTGCGTCAATGGCGATATTAATATCAATCGATGCAATATCGGACGGCATATTCATATCAATAGCCTCAACAACCCGTCCGAGTGCTTCGCCTGCTTTTATAAGCGCCGTCTTGTGACGCATATTTGTTATAACGGCACTGTCCTCTCTTGCAAGCTCGCCGAAATTATAAACCTTGCGGATTTCATCGGCAAGAATATCAAGTCCCATACCCGTTTTCGCACTCACTTCAATAACAACACTGCCGTTTGCCTTTGCCTTAACCGCCTCAACATATCTGCTTTGACCCAGGTCGGTTTTGTTGATAAGAACAATTCGTTTTTTGTTTTTGGTCGCGTGCAGAACTTCCACGTCCTCATCACCGAAAAATCCGCTGCCGTCTATCATAACGACAACAAGGTCAGCCTTTTCAATAGATTTAATCGACTTTTCAACGCCGATTTTTTCAACCGTATCATCGGTATTTCTTATACCTGCCGTATCGATAAGCATAAGAGGTATTCCGTCAAGGTTGATATATTCCTCTATAACATCACGCGTTGTTCCCGCAATGTCGGTAACAATCGCTCTTTCCTCTCTTGCAAGCGAATTTAAAAGTGACGATTTACCAACGTTCGGTTTGCCTACTATAACCGTCTTTATACCGTCACGCAATATTTTACCGCTGTCGGCGGTTGACAAAAGTTTATTCACTCTGTTTTTGCAGTCATGCGCAACATTTCTTATATCGTCAGTCGTAATATCCTCCAAATCTTCATCCGGATAATCTATCGTGACTTGCATTTGTGCGGCAAGGTGAACAAGCTCATTTCTTACATTTTCGATTTCTTTTGAAAGTGAACCCTCAAGCTGTGAAAGTGCGTTTCTCTGTGCAAGTTCGTTTGTTGAATTTATAATATCAATTACCGCCTCTGCCTGTGACAAATCTATACGTCCGTTCAAAAATGCACGTTTCGTAAACTCACCGGGCTCTGCCATATACGCGCCTGCTCTTATAATCGTATCAAGTACCGCTCTTGACGCTGTACTTCCTCCGTGAGTGCTGATTTCCACAACATCTTCACGCGTAAAAGTTTTCGGTGCAAGCATAACCGTTGCAAGCACTTCGTCAACCTTTTCGCCCTTTTCGTTTTTTATAAAACCGTAATGAACGGTATGTGTATCGCAATCGGCAAGTTTTTTACTTCCGAAGAAAACCTTGTCCGCAACTTTAATAGCGTCATTACCGCTTATTCTTATAACAGCTATACCGCCGTTACCCTGCGGAGTGGAAATTGCCGCAATAGTTCGTTCCATTTTATCAAGTCCTTTCTTACAAATAAAGAGGTCTATTACATTAGACCCCTTTATTCTTTCATATTCAGCAAAAATTCATAAGGCACATAACCGCCCGAAACTTTTCCAAGCTCCACATCAGGCTTATTACCGCCGTGAAAATCACTTCCTCCGGACTTTACAAGTCCTAATTTATCGCATATATCAAAACACATTTTTGAAAATTCTTCGGAATAGCAGTTATATAAACATTCCGTACCGTCAAGTCCGTATTCCTTTAATTGTTTCAAAAGTGAATACAATTTGTCGTAATCTTCCGTAATATAAACAGGGTGTGCCAAAATCGCCAAACCGCCTGCATTTTTAATCATTTCAATACTTTCTTTAGGCGAATACGTTTTTCGCGGAACATAACAGCTCATACCCTTGCCGAGATACTTTTTGAATGCCTCGTCTACTGACGCAACATATCCCTTCTTCACCATAGCATGGGCAATATGTGCTCTGCCTGTATTCAAAAGCGTTGCACCGTCTTTTTGCGACAGTATATCGTCAACCGATATTTCCATACCTTGCCCGTTCACAAGTTCAAGTACTTTTTTGTTACGCACTTCTCTTGCATTTTTTAGTTCGTCAAGTTTTTCGGCAAGTTCCGTATCGTTTTCATCAATAAACAAGCCGACTATGTGCATTTCTTTTTCGTACCTTGCACTTATTTCAACGCCGGATATACCCTCAATTCCGTATTCACCGCAAGCACGTTTGAACTCGGCAAGTCCGTTTATCGTATCGTGGTCTGTAAGTGCGACGGCACTGAGTCCTGTTTTATGTGCTTTATGCGCAACCTCCGACGGAGTAAACGTACCGTCGGACGCAGTTGAATGCGTATGCAAATCAATCTTTTTTATCATCGATAAGTCCCTGCAATTCTGCCATAAACGTATCTATATCATCAAAACTTTTGTATACAGACGCAAAACGTACATAAGCAACTTCATCAAGTTTTTTAAGCTTTTCCATAACCTTTTCACCGATAGCGGTGCTTTCGATTTCACGCGTCATTGACTGATACAATTCGCTTTCAATATCGTCCGCAATCTGTTCCATTTGCGATAGAGATATAGGACGTTTTTCGCAAGCCGTAATTATTCCTTTTAACACTTTTCCTCTGTCATACTGCTGACGTGACTGATCTTTCTTTATAACCGCAAGCGAAATCGCCTCAAGCTTTTCGTATGTAGTGAAACGCTTTTGACATTTTAAGCACTCACGTCTTCTTCTGATGGAATTGCTTTCTTCGGTAGGTCTTGAATCAATGACCTTACTTTCGGCAAATCCGCAATATGGACATCTCATTTGTGTTTCTCCTTTATGTATAGTATTTATGGTATTATTATATACTATTCGATAATTTTTTTCAAGATAATTTTTCATTATCAATATCAAAAAATCGCACAAGAACCAAATCTTCCCCGACCACCTCAATAGCGCTCCACGGAATGACAAGTTCACCCCCTCCGAAAAGCCTTGCCAAACAGCACCCTTTTCGCGGAACTATTATAGCTTCGATGTTCCCCGTACTCTCGCTTATCTCCACGTCACTGATGCGTCCAAGCCGCTCTGCCGTCTTTATATTCACAACTTCTTTTTGTTTTAAATTATACCCTCGAAACATAATATATTCATATCCTTTCTATATTTCATTGTGTGTGTTATATTTATGATTTTGTTGACTTAATTATTATAATCAGTTATAATCTTAATTATAAAAGGTAGGTGGAAAATATGAAATTGATAAGCGTTATAGTGCCTGTATACAACACTGAAAAATATATCGAAAAATGCGTTATGAGCATACTTAACCAAACATATAAAAATCTCGAAATAATACTTATTGATGACGGCTCAACGGATAATTCACCGCAAATATGCGACAGTCTTGCCGAAAAAGACAACAGAATTACGGTAATCCACCAGCCTAACGGAGGTGTGTCTTCCGCACGAAACATCGGTCTTGACAATACGCACGGCGATTATATAACGTTTGTCGATTCCGATGATTATATCGAACCGAATATGATTGAGTTTCTTTCTGAAAATATCGGTGATACCAATATAGCAATGTGCGGTTACACCAGTGTAGAGGAAAACGGCAATCTCTCTCCGCAGGAAAACGTAACTGTCACAGACGGAATTATATCAACCGATACATTTTGGAATTATTTTTACACCGACACAAGAATTTATTACGTCACATTGTGGGCAAAGTTATATAAAAGTCATCTTTGGAATAATGTTCGTTTTCCGCTTAATACGTTGCATGAGGACGAATTTGCCGTACATCAAATCATAAGTCAATGCAGTAAAATCGCTGTTTCAAAAAAACCGCTTTATTTTTATCTTCAGCGTGAGGGCAGTATTATGCACACGCAGTTTAAAGCCGAAAACCTAAACGCCGCCGAAGGTATGCTTGACCGTTGTCAATTTTTCTTTAACACAAAAGAATACACCCTCGCCGAAAAGGCTCTTTCTATGGCAATGTACAGTATCATTAAAGGTTACGGCATTTTAGGAGAAAGCGATAAAATCAAAGAGCTTTATAATCAATTTCGTTTGATGTACCGAAAACTTGTTTTTAAAAATACAAGTATGAAATTCAAATATAAATGCGGAATTTTCGCACTAAATAAACAAATATTCATCAAATTAAAAAAGTGACGACTGCTCGGTCGTCACTTTTTGTATATCCATATACGGGTTCATTTTGTCGTTCCATATATAAACCGATATTTCTGTATTTTTCAGTTCATTCGGTATTGTAAATTCTGCCGTAAAATCATCATTTACGTTCACCGTTTCAACTCGTTTCAAAACATCATTTTCTTTGTATACAACATACATTTTTATATTTTCCGCCGACACTTGCTTGTCTAATATAATTTTCGCATTAACCCTGTCACCGTCTTTTGTAAACTCAACTTTGTTGCTTACAGTCGGTATTGCCGTCGGTTCGGCGGTCGGCTTAACTGTCGGTGTCGCCGTTGGTTCGGCTGTTGGTGTTGCTGTCGGTGTCACAACTCCGACAATCAGTTTAAAGCTACGTTCAACATTTCCGCTTGCAGTCGGTGCAGTAACCGTTACATCATACACGCCCTCTGCAATATCATCCATGAATCCAATCGTTGACGAATATTTCGAAACGCTTATATTGCCCGTTATAGGTGCAAAGCACATATTAAGTTCCTTAAAATCAGCCTCATAATTTCCGTCATCTGTCAACGTTGAATTTCTCGGGCCGTACGTTTTACCATTATATGAAACAGTATAAACAAGCGGTACCATACTTATATCATAAAAACCGCTGCCCTCAAATTCCGTTTCAATCGGAATATCAAAATAGCCTTGATTAACTTCAAGTGAAGTGTCATTAAACTCACTTCCTGTTATCCCAAAACTTTTCAAAACAACAGATTCTTCCGTTTTACTGCTCGTCTTAAAGCCGTCCACCGTCTTGTCAAGCGTCATATGCGATTGAGTGGCATACGGATTGAAAGTAAAACTTCCGTCACCCTTTGATGTCTTAATATATAACCTGTCATACTCGGCAATACCCGAAGAATTTACTCCGCCCGAAGTTTGAAATTCTGTCACACCGCTTAGTGTACCGTTTACCGTAAGCAATCCGTCCTTTGCCAAAACAAGTGTACCTCCGCCGTAAAAATCATTTACACTGCATTCACCCAAGTTTGACATATCCAAAATTCCGTTTGAATTAATCTTTACGTTGACATCGTCATTAATCTCGGTAAGCTCAATCATTCCGCTGTCCACCGTAAGCAAACCTATATTTTTCATTGCACTGCTGTACTGATACTCCGTTACCACACTGACATTTGCTCTGCCGCTACCGCAGTCGCCGTCAATCTCACAAATAGAACTGTTGCTCAAATTAATATTCACATTACCCGTCACACCGTACACTGTCGAACCGGCAGTCGGTGCGGTCGGCTCATTATTCGGATCAAGGAAATTATCGGAATTATAATAACCCTCTTTCGCTCCGCAAGAATACACCTTACCGATATTTTTACCCGTCACACCGTTTATATCAATTTCAACATCTTTATCAAAACTGCCGTTGATACTTCCGGCATAGATGTTTCCGAAATGCGTTTTATTACCGCTTAAAACTATCTTGCTTTTTTCTCCGGCAGTCGGACTAAGGCTCACACCGTTTTTGTCGTACAACGTACCGCCTACAATATGTACTTCCCTTGTATTTTGAAAATATGTAACATTGTCAAGCGTAAGTGTATATCCGTTTGCCGCAATCAGTGCGTGATTGCCGTTTACAAGCGACAAAACCACATTTTTAAAACTCACGTTTCCGCCCAAAACCACACCCGCTTTGCGTATTGAAATCTCCGGTGCGGTATCGCTTTTTGAAGTGATTGTAACATTTTTGTTTATTACAAGCGGTTTATCGTCACTGCTGTTTACAAATGCGCCTTTTTCGCCGACACATATTGTACCGCCGTCCTCAACGGCATTTAATGCGTCCTCAAACAGATTATAAGGCGATTGTTCTGTTCCGCTTCCTGTGCTCGAACTGTTTCCGCCGGTAAATTCGGTGTACACCGTATTGTCACTTACCGCCATTACTATCGGCGGACAAAGCACTATACAAAGTATTAAAATCAATATGTTTTTCAGTTTCATTAATTCGCTCCTTTTTTTCTTTTTTAGTAACATTATACTATTAAATCCGTCTTTATACAAGTTTAAATCTGATAATTATAATTATCCGGCAACCTGTACTGTGACGGAACAATGCCGTATTGCTTTTTGAAAAGTTGCGAAAAATATCCGACGTCCTTATAATCAAGTCTCAATGCGATTTCGGTGATTTTCATTTCCGTATTTTTCAGTAACCACCCTGCACGTTTTAAGCGTACAGTTGTGATATAATCCACAAAGCGCATACCTGTCTGTGTTGCGAACACCGTACTTAAATACGAACTGTTCATATACAGCTTAGACGCAATAGTCTTTTGTTTCAGGTCACTTTCCGGATTGTTCAATATGTATAATATAACATCCTGCATTTGCGGATTTTGAACTTTGGGATATAATTCCCACACTTCGTTTGCAGTTTCGATAACCGCCCTTTCGGCGTCCTCGGTTCTCTCTATCCCCACATACTCCTTGACATCAATATGCGGAATATACAAATCAAGCCATTCGTTTTGCTTGAAAAGTTCGTTTACAACATTGTCGTATGTGCTGATAACCGCATTTTCCGCAAGCACGTTATCTGTAGCAATATTGTATATATCAGTGCGTGTATCGGCAAGCTGTTTTTCAAGATTGCCGCCGTGCTGTTCTATACAACTGAGTATTTCTTCGGAATGATAAACTTCTTCCTTCTTGTCAGTTCTGTTCTCTATGCGGTCGAAAATCGAACAGAACGACTTTTCAGTCAAAGGCTCTGTAAGATAATCAAACGCACCGTAAATTATACCCTGTCTTGCGTTTTCAAAATTCGGCTCACTGCTGAAAAGCACCACGCAAGAACACAGCCTTTCACCTCTGATGTGCCTTAAAAGCTGAAGTCCGTCCATTCCGTCAATATCCGTTTGCATGACTGCCAAATCATAGTGCTGTTTTCTAACCTCATCATAAGCCGCCGCACCGTCTTTTGCGACCGCCGATATTTCAAATTCCGAATTTTCGCCCCAAATATTCATTCTTTTTATCTTTTCAGCAATATTTTCATCCTTAAAAACAAGCAATACCTTGTACATATAATCCCCTTCTCACACCGTATTTTTATATCATACTTATCCGATAGGTTTAATCATAACACATATTTTTTTTATTGTCAATTTAATATAGGAAATTTTTTTAATTTTTTTGTATTGTCATTTAACCGTATATATTATATAATTTTATAAAAACAATTTTTACGAACGGAGTTGTTGTTTTATGGAATTGAAGATAAAGAAAATATTTTTTAAATCATATATATTAAATACCGAAAATCAAACAGAATTTATAATAAAGAAAAACCTGAAAACATATGGTGAATATTCTGTCTGTAACAGCAGCGGTGAAATTGTTTATTCCGTAAAAATCGACCCTAAACCGCTTGACAAACGCATTAAATACGTCTTTACCGAACACGAAACACAAAACGAATTTTACGCATGGGCAGACTACAAATGGAACGACACCGAAACAAACGGCTCTGCTTTAAAGAAGCTTTACGATATTTTCGTAACACCCCCGATTGAATTTTATATTGAGGCTGAAAGCTTTTTCGGTGAACTTTGTATAAGACGAAGTAAATTCAATAAATTCGATATTCTGATAAATAACAAACTCAAAGGTTTGATTACAAATCACAAAATTTCATGTGATGAAATCGACGATAAAGCACTTCTTGCAATGCTTTACGTTTTTTCAAAATTTGTTTCGGATAATGAAAAAGAACTTGTTTCCGCTAAAATTATGTAATACAAAAGGCTGTCGGCATTTCGCCGACAGCCTTTTCTGATTATATCCAAAACCGTTATGGTTTTGGATACTTTATTTTTGGGAGTTTGAGGTGCTAACCTCATTAAAAAT
>OLVR01003492.1_pt1 | contig 10055 bp, 7 predicted proteins | sample 1673261 | NCBI WGS metagenome assembly OLVR01 (sample SAMEA3178938, study PRJEB25190) | human gut metagenome | biome: human gut; feature: human-associated habitat; material: faeces | place: Austria | collected 2013 | reverse complement strand
ACGGCAGAGGAGGAGCAGGTAGTAGAGCGCTTGCGGCATGCCTTTGTTCATTGCGAGAAGCTTCAGAAGCATGTGCGCTTCCTGTTTGCCAAGGGCAGCATGTATAAGATCTTTAATTCCAACCTGCTCTATCATGGCTGTGTGCCGATGGACGAGGACGGAAATTTTGAACAGATCAATGTGTACGGCAAGCTCTGCAGCGGCAAAAAGCTTTACGAGGTGCTGGAAACCTATGCCCGCAAGGGATATTACTCTCAGGATAAGGAAGAACGCAGAAAAGGGCGTGATACCCTCTGGTATATCTGGGCGGGTCCGAAGTCTCCGGTATTCGGCAAGGATAAAATGGCGACCTTTGAACGATATTTCATCGCAGATAAGGAAACACATAAGGAAACGAAAAACGCTTATTATCGCCTGTATGATAACGAGGAGATTTTAAATAAGATCCTGCGGGAATTTGGACTGGATGAGCATCGTTCCCATATTATTAACGGTCATGTTCCGGTGGAGATCAAGCGTGGGGAGACGCCGATCAAGTGTAACGGAAAGTTACTGATTATCGATGGCGGCTTTTCCAAGGCTTATCAGGGAAAGACTGGAATCGCAGGCTATACCCTTGTTGCCAATTCTCACGGCATGAATCTGGTGGAGCACAGGCCCTTCGTTTCCGCAGAGGATGCGATCCGAAACGAAACGGACATGGTATCGGACAATATCCTGATCGAAACGGCAAAACGAAGAATTCTTGTGGCAGATACGGATATCGGACGCGAGTTAAAGGAGAGTATCGGGCATCTGGAAAAGCTTCTGAACGCTTATCGGGATGGTATTCTGATCGAAAAAGGAATCTGACCGGACAGACGCCATATCGTCCGGGTGTTTGGTGGACTTTTCGCTCTGACAGGAGGAAGCCTGCAGAATGATGCCTGTAAGCAGCAACAGGAGGATGGGACGGATGGGATAATTGCGTTTCATGAAATTCCTCGTTTCTGGGTGGATGTTAGTTTGAAACATAAGCGTGGTCACTTATGCTTCTCACAGCTATGGATCGCACGCGGTTTTTTTGGCACAAAGCGCCTGCGGAATAGGGATTAAAATGCGGGACGCAGCGGCAGTGCCTGTATGCAGTATCTGCATGAAGACGGATTTTATACCCGGCGCGAAGCAAAACGTCCGGTCGGTTGGAGCATGAACAGCGCCGCAGACAGCGGCAGAATGGGAGTATCATGGAATTAAGACCCTGTATTGACATTCATAACGGCAAGGTAAAGCAGCTGGTGGGCGGCAGCATTCAGGATCAGGGAGACTCTGCGCAGGAGAATTATATTTCCAGCCAGGATGCGGCGTGGTACGCACGCCTGTTTCAGGAAAAGGGCTTGAAAAATGGTCATGTCATCCTGTTAAACAGCAAAGACAGCGCTTATTACGAGCAGACCAGGCAGCAGGCACTTTCTGCGCTGCAGGCATATCCGGGCGGACTGCAGGTCGGCGGCGGGATCACCGCAGAAAATGCCCGGGAGTATCTGGATGCAGGTGCATCCCATGTCATTGTGACATCCTATGTATTTCGAAATGGTGATATTTCATTTGAAAATCTGAACCGCATGATGGATGCTGTCGGCAAAAAGCGTCTGGTTCTGGATCTGAGCTGCCGCAAGAAAGACGGGAAGTATTATATCGTGACGGATCGCTGGCAAACTTATACGAGGGTCGCGCTTTCGGAAGAAATTCTGACGATGCTGTCTTCTTTCTGCGATGAATTTCTGATTCACGGAGTGGATGTGGAGGGGAAACGCAGCGGAATCGAGCAGGAGCTGATCGGGTTGCTGGGAAGATGGAACCGGATTCCGATCACCTACGCCGGAGGTATCCGCAGTCTGGAAGATATCGAACAGATTCGAAAAGCCGGACAGAATAAAATTCATGTCACAGTCGGCAGCGCTCTGGACTTGTACGGCGGAGACCTGCTGTTTGAAAAAGTGCTGGCGGCGTGTGAACAGTAATGATGTAGAGACGCAGTTCGCCTGCGCCATTTGCAAAATCCCGTCTTGGATGCTTCCCGCTGTGCTGCAGGAGGAAATTGGAAAAATTTCAAACTGGGGATTGACTTTTTGACTGTAGTGAGGTACAGTATAGAAAACAAAGAGAAACCGATGAGAAAGAGGAGTACTCAGAGTCGCGAACATTACAGAGAGCTGCAGGCGGTGGGATTGCAGTATGGGAACATTTGAGGAATGGACTTTCGAGGCTGGCCCCGAACCAACAGTAGGTGCCGGCGGGATCCGGACCCGTTATCCGACCGGCGCATATGATAGTATGTGAACAGAGTGGACTGAAACAGTCAATTTGAGTGGCACCGCGATAATGAAACATTACCGTCTCAAGCAAAATGCTTGAGACGGTTTTCGTTTGTCTGGGAATAAATTCCCAGACAAACGAAGCCCTCCGGGCGGGAAGCTTCTCAAGCCACCACACTCGCATCCCCCTTCCTTTTCTTCTTTGTTTCAATCATCGTTTTTTTAGAAAAGGAGAACAACACAATGAAAAAGAAAGCAATGGCACTTACCGTAGCAGCAATGATGGCAGCAGCAATGATCACAGGATGCGGACAGACCGCAGCAACCACTGTTGAGACCGCAGCAGACACAACCGTACAGACAGAAGAGAGCACCGCTGATACGGAAAGCACAGCAGCAGATACAGCGGCGGCAGACGGCGAAAGCTACACAATCGGTATTTCCCAGTTCGCAGAGCACGGCTCTCTGGACAACTGCAGAACCGGTTTTCTGGAAGGCTTAAAAGAAGCGGGCATCGAAGAGGGCGTGAACCTGACTGTTTTGTTTGACAATGCGCAGGCAGACACCGCGACAGCGAGCATGATTTCCGATAACTACGTTTCTCAGAAAGTGGATCTGATCTGTGCGATCGCAACTCCGTCCGCAATGAGCGCATACAATTCCTGCCTGGACAGCGATATTCCTGTTATTTACACCGCTGTATCCGATCCGGTCAGCGCAGGACTTGCAAAAGAAGATAAGACACCGGAGGGCAACATCACCGGTACCGCAGATACGCTTCCGGTAGAAGCACAGCTGAAAATGATCCGCGAGGTGCTTCCGGATGCAACAAAGATCGGTATCCTGTATACAACAAGCGAAGCAAACTCTCTGAGCACGATTGAAACCTACAAAGAGCTGGCTGACGATTACGGCTTTGAAATCGTAGAATCCGGCATCAATACACTGGCAGACGTCGATATGGCAGCGGCTGACCTCGCAGCAAAGGTAGACTGCATTTCCAACCTGACAGACAATACCGTAGTACAGGGTCTGCAGACCGTTCTGGCAAAAGCGAGCGCAGCGGGCATCCCGGTATTTGGTTCTGAAGTAGAACAGGTAAAGAACGGTTGCCTGGCAGCAGAAGGCATCGACTATGTAGCACTTGGCAAACAGACCGGAGCGATGGCAGCAAAGGTATTAAAGGGCGAGGCAGAGGCTTCCGACATGCCTTATGAAGCATGCGAGGGTGCAAACCTTTATATTAACACAGAAGTAGCAAGTGATCTTGGCATCACTTTCCCGGAAAACTACGAAGCGGACGCTGCAGAGGTTTTTGAAACCGTTACAGTAGAATAAAAGGACAGAAAGAAAAAGCAGGAGGTTCTGACATGGAACTGGTCATCAGTACACTCGAACAGGGTATGATCTACGGGATCATGGCGCTGGGAGTATATATCACTTATAAAATACTGGATTTCCCGGATCTGACGGTAGACGGCAGCTTTCCGATGGGAGCAGCGATTACGGCAGTCATGATTACAAATGGGGTTCCGGCAATTCTTACGCTTCCGGTGTGTTTCCTTGTAGGAGCGCTGGCAGGTGTACTGACTGGTCTGATCCATGTAAAGCTCAAGGTAAGAGACCTGCTGAGCGGCATCATTATGATGACCGCTCTTTACACCGTCAATTTGCGGATCGCAGGCAGGGCGAACCTTCCGTTTTATAAAGAAGTAACTGTATTTGATAATAGTCTGGTCAACGGAATCTGCCAGGGAGCACTGGCGTCCTGGAAAATCGTACTCGTGATGATTGTCATTACAGTTGCGGTAAAAGTGCTTTTAGACGCTTATCTAAAAACCGGATCCGGCTTTCTGCTCCGCGCAGTCGGCGATAACGCGTCGATTGTAACGGCGATGGGACGTGACCGCGGTAAAGTAAAAATTCTCGGACTTGCAATTGCAAACGGTCTGGTTACGTTGAGCGGATGCCTGTTTGCACAGCAGCAGCGCTGCTTTGAAATTTCGGTCGGAACCGGAACTGTGGTGGTCGGACTTGCGAGTGTAATTATCGGAACGAGTCTGTATCAGAAGTTAGAAGGAATCGGATCGATTTCCAAGGCGCTTCACAACGTGCGGGTTGGCATGGTAACGTTCAGTGTTGTGATCGGATCAATCCTTTACAAAGCCTGCGTCGCGATTGCACTTCGCATGGGATTAAAATCTACAGACTTAAAGCTGATTACGGCGGTACTGTTTTTAGTCATTCTGGTTGTCAGCATGGAACGAAAGGGGCGGAAAAATGCTTGAACTTTCCCATATCGATAAATATTATAATCCGGGCTCAGTCAATGAAATGTGCCTGTTTCAGGATTTTAACCTGACGATTCCAGACAGCCAGTTCGTGTCGGTGGTCGGCAGCAACGGCTCCGGCAAGACCTCCATGCTGAACCTGATCTGCGGCAGCATTTCGGCGGACGCAGGAAAGGTCATCGTAAACGGAACTGATATCACCGGTCAGAAAGAATATATGCGCCACCGCAAAATCGGCAGAGTATACCAGAACCCTTCTGCCGGGACGTGCCCGAATATGACGGTGCTGGAAAATATGGCGGTTGCGGATCTGAAAGAAAAAGGTTACGGATTGAACCGCTGTGTCAGAAAGAGTCGGGAAAATGCGTACCGCGAGATGCTTTCCGGTCTTGGACTTGGGCTGGAAGACAAGCTGGAAACAAAGGTCGGTTCCCTTTCCGGCGGACAGCGTCAGGTACTGGCGCTTCTGATGGCGACGATGACACCGATTGATTTCCTGATTCTGGATGAGCATACGGCGGCACTGGATCCCAGAACAGCAGAAATTGTCATGAAGCTGACGGATCAGATCGTCCGGGAAAAGAAAATGACGACGGTTATGGTAACGCACAACCTGCGCTATGCATTGGAATATGGGGACCGTATCCTGATGATGCATCAGGGAAAAATCGTTCTGGATAAAGTTGGGGAAGAAAAGAACCAGCTCAACACGGACGAGATCATGGGGATTTTCAACCGAATCAGCGTAGAGTGCGGAAACTGAGGCTGTTCGGATCAAAAAAAGGCAGGACAATGAGAGGCAATATCAAAAACTCATTGTCCCGCCCTTTTTTATGGCAATAGATTGTTCGCAGAGTTTGCATTCGTATTACTACCGTATTTTTCACCGTTGACGGCGCATGCGCGGGACGATATAATACGGATATCGAAAGGTTTTTGGGCGTTCTATACAATAGCGTGTACCCTTGGCGGACATTCTATTGTCCTGTATAATCGCTGGCGGCGATCTGCCGCAGGCTGCGGATATTCTGACCGCAGGAAAATTCAAAGAGCAATCATTGTTCCGGTCTTTGGAGAGAGACGGGAGGACGGATGGCGTATATCACGTCGTGGTATTGGAATAAAGGAGATTTTCGCAAGGTAAATGAGGATTCTTTTACGCTGCAGCGAGTTCGTGCACGCAAAAAGGAGCTCATATTTGCTGCGGTCTGCGACGGAATCGGCGGACTGCGGGCAGGAGAATACGCGAGCGGTCTGGTTGCAGAGCAGCTGACGGAATGGTTTTACCGGGAAGGTTTTTGGAAAATGCGCTCTCTTTTCTGGACAAAACAGATGAAAAAGCAGGCACTCGACGCGCTTTTGGACATGCAGGAAAAGCTGGAGCGCTGCGAGCGGGAGGAAAAAATCTGCAGCGGAACGACGGCAACGATGGTGTTTGTTCGCGGACGCAGATTTGTACTGGTGCATCTCGGGGACAGCAGGGCGTATCAGCTTTGCCGCAAACGCTGCTTAAATCGGGAAAAACAGACCGGAACCAGGCAGCTTTCACAGGATCATGAAGAGGGCGGCGTGCTGCGCCGCTGCGTCGGGGCGTTTGGGCTGGAAGTGCCGCAATTGTATACAGGAACGCTGGGTGATGGGGACATGCTGCTGTTGTGTACGGACGGATTTTATAAAAAAGCGCCGCCGGATTTTTTTCGAATCTGCCTGTACGAGGAACGGGAAGCAGGGCAACTGTATCGGCGGCTGAAAGGAATTGGGAGCTTTTTGACGGCCCAGGGGGAAAAGGACAATATGACAGCGGTACTGATCGGATATGAAAAGGAGGAATCTGTCTGGAAAAAGAACGGAAAATCGGTGAAAAATACATTTTAAAAGGAGAAACAGCGAGCGGGGGAACCGGAACCGTTTACCGGGTGTATGATCTGCGCCTGCAAAAGATTTGGGCGGCAAAAAAGGTCGGACGGGATTTCCCGATCCGGGAAGAATTTACGATGGGAAAGCTGGCGGATTTAGCGTTTCCGGGGATTGTGGATGTAGTAGAACAGGAGGAAGAGCGCTTTTTAATTATGGAATGGATTGAGGGGGAAACGCTTGCGGTGCAGATGGAACGAGATGGCGCCTTTGCAGAAGAAACGGTGATCGAGATCGGGATCTGTCTGGCAAAAGCGATTCAGAAGCTTCACCAGATGCAGCCACCGCTTTTGTATTTGGACTGCAAGCCGTCAAATGTGATGAAGGATTCCGATGGAAAAATCCGGCTGATCGATTTTGGCAGCGCGATGGAAGCGCATACACCCGTGACAAAAGGCATTTCCGCGAGTCCTGGCTATGCGGCGCCGGAGCAGCTGAGCCGGGAAATCGAAAAGCGCTGTGTGGATGTCCGGACAGATGTGTTCGGTCTGGGACGGACACTGTATGCGCTTTTGTGCGGGGCAGACCTTTCCAGACCGCCTTATGCGTTTGCGTCCCTGAAAAGCCGCTGTCCGCAGGTTGGCGATGAGCTGGAACAGATTATCATGCGTGCCACAGCCAGGGAGCCGGAAGCACGGTTTCAGACGATGGAGGCTTTTTTGCAGGTGCTTTTGGCGTTGCAGGAGGCTTGCACGGTAGATGATACAGGAAAGAAAGCACCGTTTTGGCAGAAAGTGCGTCGGAAGAAGACGGCGGACTGTGAAGTGCTGCAGAGCGTTCTCAGGACGGCAAAACCGATGGGAAGGTGGATGTTTGCACTGCTGGCGGCGGTTCTGATGCTGCAGGGGGCGACCGTAGCTGCGAAGGCGGAAGGCGTAGATCGCGCAGCCGGAAAAATTCCGATCACCCTGCGGGATGGCAGTCTGCGAAAGCTCCTGATAAAAGAAAATGCCGCGCTGTATACAGAAAAGCCGGTGTTTTTGGAATTAAACCCAAACACCCTTGGATGCGGGGACGAGGTGCGGGTTATGCTGAGTCTATACAGTAGAAACGAAAAAATCGGAGAGTATGAGCTTGTGATGGGGCAGAAGCGCTGATGCGAAAAAGGTGCAGGGGCTTCCTTAAACCGGATGCATTTCGGGCGATGCACAGCTGTAGCGAGACGGCATTTTCGGGAGAAGTCTGCACGTCGAGCAGCAAAATTCGTTCGCCGGAAACCGATTGCACTGCCTGTGGGGAAGTGTTAAAATAAAAATAACTGGGCTTTTGAACAAAAAGAACGCGGAAGCGATAAAACGGAGGGCATTATGTACAGAGATCATACCAAAGTCGTAAAAATTGGAAACCGTGTAATCGGAGGCGGCAATCCGATCTTGATTCAGTCGATGACCAACACGCCGACCGAGGATGTGGCGGCGACGGTTGCGCAGATTCACAGACTGGAAGAGGTTGGCTGTGAAATTATCCGCTGCACCGTACCGACGCTGGAAGCTGCGAAAGCGATTTCTGAGATCAGAAAGCAGATTTCCATTCCGTTGGTTGCGGACATTCATTTCGATTATAAGATGGCGATCGCCGCGATGGAAAACGGAGCGGATAAAATCCGGATCAATCCCGGAAACATCGGCGGTGCAGACCGTGTAGCGGAAGTAGTGCGTGTTGCAAAGGAACGCAATATTCCGATCCGTGTCGGCGTAAACAGCGGTTCCCTCGAAAAAGATCTTGTAGAAAAATATCATGGCGTAACGGCAGAGGGGATTGTAGAGAGTGCGCTGGATAAGGTGCATATGATCGAAGACCTTGGCTATGACAACCTGGTTATCAGCATCAAGTCCTCCGATGTTATGATGTGCGTGCATGCGCATGAGCTGCTGGCAGGAAAGACACCTTATCCGCTGCATGTCGGCATTACGGAATCCGGTACGGTTCTTTCCGGTAATATCAAGTCTGCGATTGGTCTGGGACTGATTTTAAATCAGGGAATCGGAGATACCATCCGTGTTTCTCTGACAGGCGCGCCGCTGGAAGAAGTGAAATCAGCCAAAAGGATCCTGAAAACGCTGGGACTTCGCAAAGGAGGCGTGGAGGTTGTTTCCTGTCCGACCTGCGGAAGAACAAAAATCGATCTGATCGGCCTTGCAAACCAGGTAGAGACCATGGTACAGGATATTCCTCTTGATATCAAGGTTGCGGTTATGGGCTGTGTGGTAAACGGACCGGGAGAGGCAAAGGAAGCAGATCTCGGAATTGCAGGAGGCGATGGTGTTGGTCTTCTGATCCGGCATGGAGAGGTTGTAAAAAAAGTACCGGAAACGGATCTTTTGGATACACTTCGTCAGGAACTTCTTACCTGGAATGAGCAGGAGTCATAATGGAGAAAGATTTTTTTGACGTATTTCCTCATCTGAAAGTAAAAAAAGAGCTGGAAGAACTTCTGGACATGGTATTTGTGACAAAGGTTTCCATGAACCCCGGAAGAACTCATCTGAGGGTTTATATCGAAAGCAGCCGCTGGATACACAAGAAGAATATTTTTGCGCTGGAGGATGAGATCGAACGGCAGTGCTTTCCGGGGATTCCCATGACTGTAACAGTTGTGGAAAAATTTCATCTTTCCGAGCAGTACACACCGGAGAATTTCCTGGAAAGCTACCGTTCCAGTATGGAGATGGAGCTGCGCAACTATAACATGCTGGAGTACAATCTGTTCCGTAGATCAAAAATCATTTTTACAGGAAAAGATACCTTGCGTATGGAGCTTCCGGATACGGTTATTTCCAGACAGAAAAGCGAAATACTTGTTGAATATTTTCATAAGGTTTTCTGTGAACGCTGCGGTATGGATCTGAAAGTGGAACTGGATTTTGTGGAAGTGAAAGAGAGTAAATACCGGAAAAATGCCGCACTTCAGATCAAACAGGAAGTGGAAAATGTCCTGAAGCATGCCAAACTCAGCGGGGATCAGGAAAGCGAACCGAAGCAGGAGGATACAGCCAGGGAAGAGACAAAGAAAACCTCTGGAGATAAGAGCGGCGAAAAGACAAACGAGAAGAAATCCGTTGACAAAAAACAGCAGAAGGTTCAGAAGGGAGATTTCCGCGGCAGCTTCGGATTCCGCAGGGACAGCAATCCGGATGTGGTTTACGGCAGAGATTTTGATGGAGAAACGATTCCGCTGGAGAGCATTACCGGTGAGATGGGTGAGGTTATCATCCGATGTCAGGTTATGGATGTGGAAGCTCGTGAGATCCGAAATGAGAAAACGATCCTGATCTTCCCTGTGACCGATTTTACGGACAGTATTGTTGTGAAGATGTTTCTGCGTAACGAGCAGGTTCCGGAAGTGACGGAAAGTGTAAAAAAAGGCGCATTCCTGAAGCTGAAGGGAGTTACCACCATTGACCGTTTTGACAGTGAGCTTACTATTGGAAATATTACAGGTATCAAGAAAATCGCCAATTTTACCAGCACAAGAATGGATACCAGTCCTCAGAAGCGTGTGGAGCTTCACTGTCATACCAAGATGAGCGATATGGATGGTGTCAGCGATGCA
>OLVR01003490.1_pt1 | contig 10063 bp, 6 predicted proteins | sample 1673261 | NCBI WGS metagenome assembly OLVR01 (sample SAMEA3178938, study PRJEB25190) | human gut metagenome | biome: human gut; feature: human-associated habitat; material: faeces | place: Austria | collected 2013 | reverse complement strand
TGGCATTGAGCTTACCTGCGAAGCCAAGGCTGAGAAAAAGAAAGAATATCAGAAAGTCTGATCTTATAAACACCAAAATCCCCTGTGCCGGATCTACGTACAAACGCCGAACCGTACAGGGGATTTTTTTGAGGGAATCTATAATCAATCAACTTGCCGATATTTTCCTATTTAATTCATCCTATCTTTCTGATAGACAATACCACCTGTTGTAAATTTCACAACACTTCCGTTTTCGACCATATGAAAATAAGGTTCACCTTTCTGTTCTCCTGAAAATATTTTCTCAATTCCGTCACAATATATATTTATAATTTCCGGAGATAACGCATACTTTTTATAACAGTCTTTTTCTTTTTCGCAGACATGAGCAGGAAAAACGCTGCTTACTTTTTTTCTGATTTTCTTCAATTTTAAAAGGCTTTCATAGTATACACGCAAAGAAGCAGATGGGGCAAGCGGACTTTTTCCAGGATTCAAATGTCCCCACACTTCCCAGGTGAGCATGATATCTCCTGTAAAAAGCCATCCTTTCTTCTCCTCAAACAATGCAATACACCCCAGGGTATGACTGGGAACTTCCAGAACTTTAAGTTTTTTATCTCCCAGATCAAAGATATCCCCATCCCTGACTGTACAGATTTTTCTTGCCGGTCCGGGATTCCACATTCCAAACGAAAATCCCTCTTTTTCAGGAATTTCAAAGAACATGAGCTCAGACATTTCTCTCAGCTCCTGGTCTACGATCTGATGGGAAAAAGGTTCGTCATACCTTCCCACACATACTTCTTCAAATTGATAATTTCCTGAATTATGATCCACATGAGCATGAGTATTTACAACAATCAGAGATTTTTCTCCACAAAGTTTCAAAACTTCTTCTTTTAAATCGGTAAGTCCCAGTCCCGTATCCAGAAGAAGAGCTCTTTCTGTTCCATTTATCACATACATAACCGTCTTATCTATTTCATTGATCGCCCACAGATCTTTTTCCAACGGAATGATCCTGAATAACTGCATCTTCATTCCTCCTTTATTTTACAGCTCCCATTGTCAGTCCGCTTGTAATATATTTTTGTGCACAGATGTAAAGGATAATTGTGGGAATAATACACAAGGTAAGTCCTGCAATAAACAGATTCCACTGTGTGCTGGTAGCACTTCTGAACATGAAAAGATTTACCGTCAGCGGTCTCAGTTCACTGTCTCCAATGAGAATACTGGGAAGCAGAAAGTCATTCCAGGACCACATAAAAAACAATACACCAATGGTAACCGTTGCTGGTTTAACAAGTGGAAATACGATCTGCGTCATAATTCGAAAAACTCCACATCCATCTATTGCGGCTGCTTCTTCCAGCTCCCGAGGTACATTTTTCAAAAATCCCGTAAACGTCAGAATTCCAAACGCACAGAAGAATCCAATATCAAGAATGATAATTCCTCCAAGGGAATTGGTAAGATTGGTATTTGTAGCAAGTACAGAAATAGGAATCATAACTGCATGAAATGGCACAATTTGTCCAAATACAAAATACAGATACAGATTCTGTGAGATTTTCCCACGAAGATGTGAGATTCCGAAAGCACCGGCAAACGATACGAACAGCCCTCCCAGCATAGCTCCCAATGTAATCACAACAGAATTTTTTAATGCAACTAAAAAATTCATGCTTTCCATGGCATTTTTAAAATTATCAAGATATAAAGACTTTGGTAATGCCAGAAAATCAGCCGCAATTTCCGGACTTGTTTTAATTGAATTCATAACGATCCACAATACCGGTAAAATAAAAATAAAGCCTAATATAAACATTGCTGCGGTACCTGCAATTTTCTTTTTCCATGTCATTATGACTGCACCTCTCTTTTTCTAGTAATATTAAGCTGAATCAAGGAAATTGCTGCTATGATCAAAAACAGGATCACCGATTTCGCACAGCCATACCCCATATTAAAAGTTCCAAATGCGTCATCATAAATATTCATGGCGATCGTCTGTGTTGTTTTTGAAGGTCCGCCGCCGGTTAAAGCGTAGTTAATATCAAATGCTTTAAATGCATTTGCAATAGATACAAACAGATTGATCGTAATCGTTGGCATCAGAAGCGGAAGCTGGATTTTTATAATACGATTCAGTCCCACACATCCGTCAATGCATGCCGCTTCCATCACATCAAGAGGAATCGACTGCAAACCTGTGATGTAAAGGATCATCAAAAATCCCAGGCCCTGCCACACGGTAACCACTGATACCGCCGCAAATGCTGCCGTTGAACTCCCGAACCAGCTAAACCCTGTTACTGCTTCCGAATGTAAAAGTTCTCCAATTATTGGCGTTACTTTCTGAAAAATAAATGTCCACGCCAGGGCGATCATAACTCCACTGATAATATTCGGAATAAAAAAGAACGCCCGGATCACTGGCTTACCGAAAATATGTGTATTCAACGCCAGAGCTATAAAAAAAGCCAGTACATTGGTCAGAACAATCGTAACCACTGCAAGTTTAAACGTCAAAAACATAGATTGTATAAAATCTCTATCATGAACCAAATCGACAAAGTTTTTTATTCCGATCCAGTTATGCGTTCCTTTGATCAGATTCCAACTGAAAAACGAATTCGGGATCGTTCCAAAAATTAACGGTCCTGCCAGCGCAAAAGTATAAATACACAGTGCCGGCAGCACAAGAAGGAAATAATATTTTTTCTGTTTTCTGTATAAAATGTCCGACATGTTTCCTACCCCCGTATATAGCAGGCGGACTTTTAAAAGTCCGCCTGTTTTCCTGTGTGTTTATTCTTCTGCAAGCTTTTTAAATCCTTCATCAAGAGCATCCAGTGTCTGATCTTCATCGGTTATTCCTGCAAAATATCCCTGAACATCATCGCCCAGAACATCGCTTGCTCCGCTTGGAAGCTGATTCCACAAAGTACTTCTGACCTTTCCTGCATCCATATACGCTTTCAGATCTTTATAATAATCCTTACTTGCAATTTCATCATCTGCTTCAATGTCCATGCAAGCCATAAAGCCGCCGTAGCTGTTGGTCACTGTTTTCAGCCAGTCCCCGCCATCTCCGATATAATCAAGCACTTCCAGGGCTTCATCCAAGTGTTCCCCGTTTGCGTTGGCCACGATCGCATCTGTTGCACATGCCACAACTTCTGCATCATCTGCGTTATCACTTACTGGAACTGCAAAAAATCCGATGGGAAGATCCTGTGTTACACTTCCTACAGAAATCGTTGCCGCATCTGAAAGAAAGATCATTGCTGCTTCCTGGTTTGCAAATGCATAAAATCCTGTGGCCGCATCCGAATCCATATAATTCTGTCCGGAATTTTCTTTCATAAGATCCATAAAATCAAAGACTCTGTCTACGCCATCCACCTTAAAGCTCCCTTCTCCCTTATTCATGGAATCCAGCCAGCTGTCGATCTTATCTTTTCCACCAAGTACTCCTCCGAATAAGGAGCAGAATTCCTGACTTACTGTCCAGTTATCTTTATAAATAGCGGTAAATGGTGTAATATTCGCAGCCTGAAGTTTTTCACAGACTGCTTTCATCTCATCAAAAGTTTCCGGCACTTTTTCAATTCCTGCTTTTTTAAAAAGATCTTTATTATAAAGTACACCCCACCATTCATACATCTGTGGAAATCCCCACACTTTGCCATCATAAGTAACTGCTTCTTTTGCATTGTCATAAAGTTTGTCCACAAACTCATGATCGCTTACGTCTGCCAGCAGCCCGTTCTGTGCAAAATCATATACCTGAGAATAAGAACTTACTTCAAAAAGATCCGGCAGATCTTTTGCCGCTGTCTTTGCTCCAAGATACTGGTTATAATCTCCGGACTGCATCTCCACAGATAATTTTATATTATCATGAGTCTGATTAAACCCTTCCGCTGCTTTATTGTAAATATCCGCAGCTCCGGAAGTCCACACTGCCATCTTGATCTCAACTACATCGTCTACATTTTTCAGATTACTTTTTGCGTAAACCGGCATCACTGTTCCAACAAGCCCCATTGCCATGAGCGCTGCCATTGCGCACGCTGTCACCTTTCTTCTCTTCATTTGTAAACCCTCCGTTCTTTTTTGATGAACTCATTATATTATAATTTTTAATATCAAAACAGTGCACACTTCTTGACATTATGTGTCACTTTTCATAATATGTATTGGTTTTTTTTACTCATCATTATATAATAATACCGAAAGGAGGGGTAAGAATTGTTTTCTATTACTGCAAAATTTAAAGAACACTCTATAAAATTTCGAATTCTTGTCATCGTTCTTCCAGTTGTGATTCTCAGTTATATCATTTTATTATCTTCTTTTTATATGATTTATGTAAAAGAATCCCGTAACAATATTCTTCTGGAACATGAAGAGAATACTCTGTCTATCGCAAAAAATACAGCCAGTTATTTTTCCTCACTGAACTCCAACATTGATCTGCTGCTTTACGGAACAGAAATTCAGTCTCTGATCCATTCCTATGCAGATAAAAAGCTCAGTCCGGAAGAAGTTCAGTCCCAGTGTAACACCCTTTTCTCCACATATCTTTTAGGTGCTCAGTCTAAAATTCAACGGGTTTATATTGTTCTGACCGATAATGGGATCATTTCCAATCAGACTATTTATAATTCCACCCTGGAACAACAGGAGCAAAAACTGGAGCAGCTCAGTGAGTATCTAAAAGGGAACTCTCTGTTATTACTATTCTCCAAAGGAACCTTATACCATCACTGCTGCCAAAAATATTTTTGACATTCAGAAACCGGAAAAGAAGATCGGTATTTTACTGACTGAGATCAATATCCGGTTTATGGAGGATATGATCACGGAGCATCAGGATTCTGAATATAGTTATTATTCCCTTTTTCAAAATAGTGACCTGGTATATACAACTTCCCCCTATGCCCCATCCGTCACAGCCAGCATGAATATGAATTATCACTCCCACAGGGGGAATAGTAATTTTTATGCCATCCGCTATTCTGTAAACGATTTCTTACAAATCGGAGGGCTTCTCAACACAACCGGCGCATTTCATTCGATCAATCGTGTATGGCGTCAGCTACTGGTTATTTCCATATTTTTTCTCTTGATACTGGTTTTCGCTGTTATTCAGATTTCAAGAACCATATCCCAGGAATTTCAGGTTTTTATCACTAAGTTAAAACAAACTTCTGTTGCCGATGAAACCGCCCTGATCCACACAGTTTCCAGCAACGAATTTTCTGAGCTGACAAAGGAATACAACCATATGCTCCTGCGCCTTCAGGAATCCGGAAAGAAGATCACGGAACAACAGATTCTTCTAAAAAACGCAGAGCTGAAAACGCTTCAGGCACAGATCAACCCACATTTTCTTTACAATACCCTGGACTGTATCTCAAGCCTGGCATCTCTTGGAAAAACAGCGCAAATCACAGATATCGTTCCAAAACTGGCTGATATCATGCGAATGAGCATCAAAGGCTCTGATCTTCTTCCTATTTCAGAAGATCTTAATTACGTAAGAGAATATTTGGATATTCAGAAAATGCGTTTCCAGGATCGGCTTCTTTTTCTGATCGAATGTAACGATCCCATGGAAGATCTGTATATCCCAAAACTGATCATACAGCCGGTCGTTGAAAACGCTATCATACATGGTATCAGTGAATCTGTGGAAAATGGCTTTCTTTCTATTCAATTATTTACTTTTAAAGACGATGTACTGATCAAAGTCTATAACACCGGCCCCCTGTTTTCTCACCAGGTAATTGAAAAGATTCACTCTGTATCACAAACTTCTTTTTCCGACCAGAAAAGCATTGGGCTTATAAATATTCAGATGCGGCTACGGTCCCAATTCGGAAATTCCTATGGACTGCTTCTTGAAAATATGGAAGACCGTACTTCTGTATGTGTTACGATCCGTATTCCACAAATACATCAAAGGGAGGACCTGACAAAATGAAAATTCTGATCGTTGATGATGAAAAGATCATCCTGGAAAAACTTAAAATGTATATTTCACAGATTTTTACAGAAAAAGAGAATATTTTTACTTCTGACAATGCAGCAAAAGCACTGGAGATCATATCCTCTCAGCAACCAGATATCATTCTTACGGATATCCGTATGCCAGGAAAAGACGGCCTGTATATTTCTTCTTTCGTGCATAATAATTTTCCAGATAAGATCGTAATACTGATTACCGGTTTTTCTGATTTCAAGTATGCACAGACAGCGATTAAAAACCATGTTTTCGATTATATCCTAAAACCAGTAGACGAAAACGTCCTGAAAGAATCCGTATTGAAAGCTATACATACTATCACCGAACGGAAAAATCAGGCGATCATGCGCAAAAAATATGAATCCTATCTAAAAGAAAATATCAGAAATCTTCAAAAAGATTTTTTTGAACGGTTACTTTTCAGGAACACCACTTCCCTTTCTTCTTCTTTTCATGAAGAAGTCACCATGCTCCGCCTGGATCATATTAAAAGCTATTACCTTTTATACTGCAAATGTTCTACAACAGTTTCAAAAGATCTGGAAAAAGAATATTACTTTACGCATATCGCCGAACATTATCTTCAGGAACAGATTCCGGGAGCTCTTATTTTTTCTTATGGAAACGCTTTGTATTCCTTATGTCCGGACATTGATGAAAAACAACTTACAAAAATAACTAATTTCATACATGGGGAACTAAAAAAGAATCACGTTCTCATGTCCGCAGCCATCAGCAGTCACTCTGAGAATCTGTCTGAAATTCCCCTGCTTCGAAGCCAGACTGTAGAAATTTTTAATACCCTGAAAAATTCCAGTCATTTTGTCATGCTCTACCGTGATCTGGAAACCAACCCCGTTGCTGTCATGTATGAAAAATCCAACTATTTTCAGGTTCTTCTCAATTCCCTGTCTTCCGGTGACAAAACAATGATTCAAAGGCATTTTGATGAGATCTCCCAGTTTTTCACCCGGCAAACTCCTGATGAGTTCAACAGTTTCATGTATAGTTTTATGACTCTTTTTCTTTCTTTTTTTCAGTCAGCTTCCACGGAACTGTCAGATTCGGTACGTCAGATCACCAAAACACAGAAAGAGCTTTTTTCAACCTCCTCACTTCCGGAAAAAAAGACTGAAATATTTCAGGACTGGATGTTTCAGATTGCAGGCCTTCTGAATACTGATAAAATTAATAAAAACAACTACCTGACCAGTCAGCTGATTGAATATATCCGCGCAAATTATGAAAAACCTCTGAGCCTATACAGTATCGCCGATGAATTTAACCGAAGTACTCCTTATATCAGCAGACTGATCAAACAGACAACCGGCAAAAATTTTACGGATCTTCTTACCGATCTGCGTATCCAGAAAGCTAAAGAATTGCTGAAAACTTCTTCCTATCACGTAAATGAGATATCCCACATGGTAGGATATCCCAATTTTCGTTACTTCAGCCGTATTTTCAAGCAGCAAACTGGTATGACTCCCAATGATTATCGGAAGATTTCCTGCCGTTTTCACTGAATTTTTATACTGCTTCCCACACCATCCCCACCACATTTTTTGGTGACGATGATCTTATTTTCGATCCGTTCCTTCAGTTCTGACACATGTGAGATAATTCCTACCAGACGTTTTCCGTCGGCCAGACTTGTCAGGGCTTTCAGGGCCTGTTCCAGGGATTCCTCATCCAAGGATCCGAATCCTTCATCTACAAACATGGAATCCAGCCGGATTCCCCCGGCTGAAGCCTGGATCTCATCGGAAAGTCCCAGCGCCAGGGATAACGATGCCTGGAAGGATTCCCCACCGGACAATGTCTTTACGCTTCGTTCCGTTCCGTTATAGTGATCAATGACATTCAGATCAAGACCTGCTTTTTCTTTCTGATTTTTGCTTTGTTCCTGGCGTTTCAGCTCGTACTGGCCGCTGCTCATGGTCATAAGACGGAGATTGGCTCTTCGCAGGATCCGGTCAAAATATGCCATCTGGATATAGGTTTCCAACTCGATCTTAGATTTTCCGTTCAGTTTTCCGTTTGCTGTATCCGAAAGATTTTTCATCCAGACATATTCTTTTTCCGCCGCAGTCATTTCCGTCTGACGTACCTGCACTTTCTGATATATTTCCTCATTTCCCTTCTGAACAGAAAAAAGTGCTTTTCGTTTTTCCGAAAGCTGTGTTTTCTCTTCCCTAAAACGGCTGTACTGCTCTCTGAGCGCATCCTCATCTACTTCTCCGATTTCTTTTTTCTGCTCCTCAAAGTTTTTTACAACCGCTGTTATTCTTTCCTTTTCCGCCCGGATCTCCTGTAATTTCTGTTGAGCTCTTCTGCTGCTTTCTTTCAGCTCTTCATACAGCTTCCTCTGTGTTTTTATTTCCTGTTCCAGAGATTCTTTTCCACCTTCTCCGATCTCTTCGTTCAGCTCATCCACTTTCTGTGCTTTGTTCTTCCTCTCTGTTTCCAGACGTACGATGTCCTGTGCAGCTTCATTGATAACTCTTCCCAGTTCTTTCAGAGTCTTTTCTCTTTCTATGATCAGCTTCTCAAGATCCTGTTTCTGTTTTGCTTCTTTTTCCTTTCCCTGAACTTTTTCTGACAGGCAGCTGAGCATATCCTGTATCTGTCTTTCAAATCCTGCAGCTGTGTTGTCCGTCACTTCTCCATTTCCTGCCACCAGACTTTTCTGAATCAGTTTTCGGATCTCTTCTGCTGTTATCTGCTGCTGCTTTTTGTTTTCCACGTCTCTTGTCTGAAGACCGGCCTGTTTTCTGTCACATTGATTTTTCTCTTCCTGTAACTGAACGATCTCTGTTTCCAGCTTTTCGATCCACGTTTCTGTTTCGTTCTTCTTTTTTTTACGTTCTATTGCTATGCGAATCTCTTCCTCGCTGTCTGCCAGCTGCTTTTCACATTGGTCCTGTTTTTCTTTCAGCAAAGGGATCAGCTTTTTCCATTCCGTCTCATGTAAAAGCTCTTGTGCCTCCCTCTGGATCTGATGCCATAATGTTTTCTGGCGTTCTTTTCGTTTTCCTGCTTCCACACTCTGCGTATTTGCGTCATTCTCCAGTCTGTCCAGTTTTTGTTTCTCTCTGTCCAGGATTTCCTGATCCACAACCTGTCCTTTGGGAAGTATTCCCGGACGCGGATGCTCGAAAGAACCACATACCGGGCATGGGCAGCCCTCTTTCAGTTCCTGCGCCAGGAGCCCTGCCTGCGCGTCCAGAAAACTCTGAAACAGTTTCTGGTAAACTTCTCTCTGCTTTTGTACTTTTTCAATGGAAATCTTATATTTTTCCTGCTGCTCTTTCGTGGCATTATAAGCCCCTTGAAACTCCTTAACCAGAGCAATCAGTCCTTCTAATTCTTTCTTTTTCCGAAGCCCTTCTGTCTTTTTCGTCTCTGCCTTCTGAAGTTCCAGCTCCGCGCTGTCCAACAGCGCCCTGTCTTTCTTTTTCTGCTCCAGCTCTTCCTTCTGCTGCGTTTCTTTCCGGATGATTTCTTCCTGCCATCCATCTATCTGTTTCTGTTCTTTTTTGATCTCTTCTTCCGTCAGCAGACAGCTGTCATAGCTTCGTTTTTCACTGTCCAGTTTATCGTACTCAAACTTGTATTTTTGTAGTTCTTCTCCTGCATCTGCCAGTATTGAAAGGCGTTTTTTTTCTTCCTCATCTTTTTTCTGCAAAAGCTGCTCTTCGGAAATATCCTTCTCTTTTTTTTCACTGACTGTTTCAAGCTTTCCTTCGATTGTTTCCAGCTCTTTTTTCAGCTTTTCCAGCTCCTGATATTTTTTCAACTTTTCTTCTTTTTCACGGATCCTGATTCCAAGCTCTTCACATCTGTGATCTGCATCTTTATATTTTTCCGCCTCTTCTACTGCAAGCTGTAGAAGTGGTGTTAATTCTTCCAGATCTTTTTCCGCTTTTTTCTTTTTCAGCTCCAGATTTCGTTTCTGAGCCACAAGATTTTGTGCCTCTTCTGCTTTTCGTATATCCTGATTAAGCGAGTCTTCTTTTTCCCGGAGCTCTTTTTCCT
>OLVR01003488.1_pt1 | contig 10065 bp, 8 predicted proteins | sample 1673261 | NCBI WGS metagenome assembly OLVR01 (sample SAMEA3178938, study PRJEB25190) | human gut metagenome | biome: human gut; feature: human-associated habitat; material: faeces | place: Austria | collected 2013 | reverse complement strand
AATTCACAGACAACAAACCCTTTCGGCTGCTTGAACAATTTTTACTTCAAAATATGACCCTGACTTTTTGGGATCACCTCAAAACCGCGGATGTCCTGCTATTTATTTGGCGAAAAAACCATGTAGCTGATTGCTTTATAGAATAGACTCGGCAGGCTTTGAAGCTTTTGAATCGGATGCCAGCACGCCGCGGTAAAGCACTTCGGAAGAAACATAACTGACTTCGGGCGCCGCTTTCGGGTGTTCTATCGCAAAAAGAATTTTGGTGGCCAAGCGAGATCCGATGGTTTTCGGCTTTACATCTACGGTTGTAATACGGTCGGCAACGTTCAAATATTCGCTGTTGTTGTCAAAGCCCGTCAGTACGATACGACCTTCAGGGTCTATCCCTTTTTCTTCAAGATAACGCTGGATGAAATGAGCAATATAGTCGCTGGCACAGACGATACCGTCCGGCATGGTTGGCAAAAAGTCCAGAAAGTGACTGATTTCCTCATAATGGGTACGAAGACCCAATGACCCGGTAAGGTAAAGACTGGGGTTTGGAATGATCCCATGCTCATGCAGCGCATCCAGAAATCCCTCGTAGCGTTCTTTGTTTGTCTGGGCATATTCTACATCGCCTATGAAACTGAGCTTTCGGCATCCATGACGGAGCAGATTGCTTGTAATCTGCCGGATAAGGTCACGACCCTCAATAATGAGCAGGTCCCCATGCAACTGGTTATAGGGGACAGAAGGAACCGTGTCCAGAAAAACCTTTGGTATAGGTAAAGAAGATAACAGCCGCAGCAAGGGGGCAGAATACGTGTTCAGTACAATGACACCATCTACTGTACCGTTTGTCAAAGGCTCCGGCAACACATAGCCCGCTTTGTAATTTGTGGGGAGATAGGTGTACATGAGGTTGACATTATGCTTGGAAAGATCCTTGGCAATCTGATGGATGATTTGCATCCAGAATAGAGAGGACTCCGGTCGGCACACGGCTACCGCCACAGTGCGTGAGTGGGGAGGCAGTTGAGCAGAGACGGTCGCAGTGGTATCCTGAGAGGGAGTGTGGAAATAGCCCATCTCGGTGGCTTTTTGATGGATTTGGGCACGCATAGAATCCGAAACGCCGGGACGGTTGCTTAACGCTTTCCATACGGTGATTCTGGAAACAGAAAGAGCATCGGCAATATCCTGCATGGTTGGTTTGCTCATGAAAGAAACCCTCCATTTTTTTAGTTTATAGAAAGTATAGCACAATCACAAGAGAAAGGCAACACTAAATGTTAACTTTTGCTAATGCTCAATGTTGAAAATGTTGGCTATTATGCACAGAAAGATAGGGTAAAATCCGTTAAAATACACGAATACAATAAAACGATGCGCAATTTGTGCAAAACGACGATTGACAGACACAAAAGCAAATGTTAATATTGGGTTAATAAATGACAACAAAAGTTGACTGTAAAGCTAACGGTGAGTTAACATGAACTGTTGACAGTTGTTAACAATTGGTTCGCCGAAAGAAAGGGGCACATTCTATGAAAAAGGATAAGTCGGCAGTTTCAGCTTCAACGAAGCCACGCCGCAAACGTTGGACGCGTGATGACACGGAGCTGACATTGCTGGGGCTTCCGGCAGCCATCTGGTACGCAGTCTTTTGCTACCTGCCCATGTTCGGTCTGATTATCGCATTCAAAAACTTCAAGATCACTCCGGGAAAGAGCTTCCTTTACAGCTTGTTCCACAGCGACTGGGCAGGGTTTGAACTTCAAATTTTTCCTTACCAGCAACACCTTTGCCATGCTGCTGCGCAATACGCTGTTATATAACATCTTATTTATCGTATTGAACATTGTAATTCCGGTTACATTGGCTGTGCTTATCAATCAGATTTACAGCCGAATCGCTTCTAAAGCATACCAGACCATGATGTTCTTCCCGCACTTCCTTTCGTGGGTTGTTGTCAGCTACTTTGTCTACGCCTTCCTGAACCCCGACAAGGGCTTGATGAACACTATCATACAGTTTTTCGGCGGCGATAAAATCATGTGGTATTCTCAGCCAAAATGGTGGCCGCTGATTTTGACTTTCATGCAGGTCTGGAAATCCATGGGCTATAATATGGTTGTCTACCTTGCAAGTATTACCGGCATTGACAGTACGCTGTACGAGGCGGCAACGCTGGACGGCGCGACCAAGTGGCAGCAGACCAAATATATTACACTGCCGGCACTGAAACCCATCATCGTTATGATGTTCATTCTGAATGTCGGCCACATCTTCTATTCCGATTTCGGCTTGTTCTATCAGGTTACGCAGGGTGTTCCCAACTCACTGTACAACGTTGCCAGCACATTTGACACCTATGTCTACCAGGCTTTGCAGAGCAATGTGACAATCGGCAGAACTGCTGCCGCAGGTTTGTTCCAGGCTGCATGCTGCTGCGCGACCGTTCTGGTTGCCAACTTCATCGTTTCCAAGATTGATGAAGAAAGCGCGATTATTTGATGAAGGGAGAACACACAAATGACTCTGGCAGAAAAGCGTAAGATAAAGGCCGAAGAAAAAAAGCTGGAAAAAGAGGAAGCTCGTGCGAAGTTCCGCTTAAACCAGATTAAGCCAACAACGAATGCCTGCTTTAACATTCTGTTTGTACTGCTTTCCTTCGTCTGTCTGTTTCCGGTGTTCTACGTCTTTATGATTTCCGTTTCCTCCACGGATTCTATCACAAAGTACGGGTACAGGCTTTTCCCGGATACATATTCCACGGCGGCGTACAATTTCCTTTGGAATGAACGCGGAACGATTTTTAATTCACTCATAATTTCCGTGGTGGTCACGGTTATGGGTACGGTGCTGGGTGTGCTGCTGACCACAATGATTGGCTATGTGCTTTCCCGCCCGAACTATAAACTCAAAGGCTTCTTCACTTGGATGGTGTTCATCCCGATGATTTTCAATGGCGGCATGGTTGCAAACTATGTGGTTGTTGCCAATATGCTGCGTTTGAACAACACCATCTGGTGTCTGATTCTGCCGCTGGCGATGAGCAGCTTCAATGTTATTATCTGCAAGACCTTCTTCCGAACAACGGTACCGGATTCCATCATTGAGTCGGCAAAGATTGACGGCGCATCCCAGATGAAAATTTTCTGGCGTATTGTGGTGCCCATCTCCAAGCCAGTATTTGCCACCATTGCACTGTTCCTGACGTTTGGCTACTGGAATGACTGGTTCCAGTCTGCCCTGTATATTTCGGATTCCAAGCTGGTATCCTTGCAGGCACTGCTGAACAACATGATGAAGAACCTGGAGTACATCGCCAATAACCCCAGCGCAGGTCTGAGTCTGCAGCAGTACCGTAACTCGATGCCGTCCGAATCCGTTCGTATGGCAATCGCAATCATTATCGTCATTCCCATTGCGTGCGCGTATCCGTTCTTCCAGAAGTACTTTATTTCCGGTCTGACGGTTGGTGCGGTTAAGGGCTAAGAGAAAGACTCTGAAAAAGAAAAACACTGTATAAGAACATCGATGCTAACAAATAAGCCCATTCAATTTTCCCACCACATTTGGTTCTGTTCCCCTATAAGGGGAATGAAGATACACAACTTTACACAAGCAAAGGAGAAAAACAGATGAAAAAGTTCAACAAAGTGCTTGCGCTGGGCATGGCCGGTTCCATGGCCCTCAGCATGGCAGCCTGCGGCGGCAGTTCCTCTTCTGCCTCCACCGGCACCGATGGCAGCAGCACCTCTACGGCTGCTCCTACGGCTGCTCCCTCCAAGGACGTCGTCACCCTGAAATGGGTGGCCGTTGGTTCTGGCATGCCTTCTAACTACGATGCATGGCTGGCACAGATTAACCCGTATCTGGAAGATAAGATCGGCGTCAACATCGACATGGAGGTTATCTCCTGGGGCGACTGGGACCCCCGCCGCAATGTTATTGTGAACACCAGCGGTGAATACGACATCCTGTTCACCAACGTCAACACCTATAACAACGACGTCAATACCGGTGCTTTCCTGGATATCACCGATATGGTCAAGGAAGCGGCTCCTGAACTGTACGCTTCCGTTCCGGAAGATTATTGGAAAGCCTGCGAAGTGGGCGGACGTGTTTATGGTGTGCCTACCTACAAGGATTCTTCTCAGAGCGAGTACCTTGTCTGGGATAAGGCAAAGGTCGAGGCTGCCGGCTATGACTATACCAAGGAGCTGGGCATCACCGACCTGGATGAACTGACTGCGCCCCTGAAGGCTATCAAGGACACTGACGGCGAGGCTTCCTTCCCTCTGAACAAAAACGGCGGCGGCTACCAGTCCTATATGTATGACCAGCTTGGCGCCGGTCTGTATCCCCTGGGTGTGCGCTATGATGACAGCGAGGGTAAGGTTGTTGCTACTGTTGAGCAGGATGACGTCAAGCAGATTCTGAAAACCTTCCATGAGTGGTACAACGAAGGTATCATCAACTCTGACGCTGCAACCCGTCCCGAAGATGCAAACTACAAGGCTTGCTCCATTGCACAGGGCTGGTCCGGTGCGGCAATCACTTCCTGGGGTCCGCAGCTCGGCGTTGAGTGCGTTGCCCAGAAGTGGGGTCCGACCATCGTTTCCAATGAAACTGTCCGCGGCTCTCTGAACTGCATCTCCGCTAACTGCGCCTATCCCGAAAAAGCACTGCAATTCCTGCAGCTGGTAAACACCGACACCTACGTCCGTGACCTGTTCTACTACGGCGTTCAGGGCGACAACTGGGATTACACCGATGACAGCAAAACCTTCGTCCATAAGAACAACGCGGATTGGTCTATGGCAGGTTACACCCAGGGCAGCTTCTTCGCTATCACCCCGACCGACGATTTCGATTTCAACCAGTTCGACGAAGTTAAAGAGCTGAACGAAAAGGCTGAGCCTTCTGTCCTGCTTGGTTTCACTCTCGACACCACCCCCATCGCTGATGAACTGGCAAACTGCATCCAGATTGCAGAGCGTTACAAGGGCGAGCTGCTGACCGGTACGGCTGATCCCGAAGTTATGGTTCCCCAGATGATGCAAGAACTGCGCGCTGCCGGCTTTGACAAGATCGTTGCTGAGGCACAGAGCCAGGTTGACGCTTTCATGGCTACCAATAAGTAATCTTTAAAAATCCAAATACTATCCCTGCAGGCAGGGAAACCTTCGGGAGCGGGACGCTGAGTTCCCGCTCCCGATTTATTTTAAGTACACAAGGAGAATCAAGTATGGCTAAAATCATCGGCAGCGCACTGCCCAATATTCCGTGGCAGGAACCGCCTGCAAACACCCGCACCCCTTTCTGGCGCTATGATGCAAACCCCATCATCGGTCGTGACGGCAACGCCCGTTCCAACAGCGTGTTCAACAGCGCCGTTGTACCTTTCAAGGATGGCTTTGCCGGCGTATTCCGCTGCGACAGCCTGTCCATCAGCATGGATATTTTCGCAGGCTTCAGCAAGGACGGTCTGCACTGGGATATTGAGGATACCCCGATTCATCTGGTAGGGGACGACCCGGAGGTCACAACCCGTGAATACCGCTATGACCCCCGTGTATGCTATATGGACGGCAAATACTATGTGACCTGGTGCAACGGCTACCACGGACCCACCATCGGCATTGCGTGGACGGATGACTTCAAGACATTCCACCAGCTGGAAAATGCCTTCCTGCCGTACAACCGTAACGGTGTCCTTTTCCCGCGCAAGATTCAGGGGCGCTACATGATGATGAGCCGCCCGAGCGATACCGGGCATACCCCCTTCGGCGATATTTTTGTCAGCCAGAGCGAGGATATGGTATACTGGGGACGCCACCGCTTTATGATGGGTGCTGTAAAAGGCGATGAATCTGCATGGCAGAGCATGAAAATTGGCCCCGGCCCCATCCCCATTGAAACCGATGAGGGCTGGCTGCTGATTTACCATGGTGTTATCAACACCTGCAACGGCTATGTATACCGCATTGGTGCTGCTCTGCTGGATATTGACGAGCCGTGGAAGGTAAAATACCGCGGCAAGGATTACCTGCTGGCTCCTCATGAGCTGTATGAGTGTGTAGGCGACGTGCCGAACGTAACCTTCCCCTGCGCCACCCTGACGGATGCCGCGACCGGTCGTATTGCGATGTACTACGGCTGTGCCGATACCGTGACCGGTCTGGCGTTCACCACGGTGGATCGTGTATTGGACTATATCAAGAAGAACTCTTTCTGATGTTAAAGGGGCAAAGAGATGCCACAGGATAACATTTTGCTGATACCACGATTTCGGTGTAGATACGTTCCACTAACGCAAACAAAAATGCAAAAAACAGCCAGCTTTGAATTGCTGGACGCCTCGTTATGAGGGAAAGGAAAGACCTATGCGCACCATTGATTTTCTTGACAAGCGCGTCACAGGTATCTGCAATGAGCTGAAAAAGCTTTCTGTAAAACAGAAGTTTGAAACGAGCGACTGGCTCATAAAGCCGGGCAACTTCCTGCGCCCGGAAGATGCCGATGCAGACCCTGCACCGTTTGAACCCTTTGACAGCCGCACCATGCATTGGTACGGACCGGACAAGCATTACTGGTTCCGCGCGGATGTGGCTGTGCCGCAGGAAATGGACGGAAAACCGCTGTGGATGCACGTCTGCACCCAGATTGATGAGTGGGACGATGCCAAAAACCCGCAGTTCCTGCTGTTTGTGGACGGCAAGGTGACACAGGGCGTGGATATGAACCACCGCGACATCCTGCTGGACCGCTGCGCCAAGGGCGGTCAAAAGTACCGTCTGGAATTGCAGTCCTACACCGGAATCCTGCATACCGAATTCAACCTGATTGTAGACCTGCGGGAAATCGACCCCGAAATTGAGGGTCTTTACTACGATATGGTTGTGCCGCTGGAGGCTTTTCCCCGGTTGGAAGAGGACGGCAAAGCCCGCCGCGATCTGGAAAACGTGCTGAACGAGGCTGTCAATCTGATCGACCTGCGCACACCTTATAACGAGAGCTTCTATCAGAGCATTGCTGCTGCCCGCCGGTATCTGGCAAAAGCACTTTATACCGACCTTGCCGGTCATGAGGAAGTCATTGCAAGCTGCATTGGTCACACGCACATTGACGTGGCATGGTGGTGGACTGTTGCACAGACCCGGGAAAAAGTGTGCCGCAGTTTTGCAACTGTGCTGAAACTGATGGACGAATACCCCAACTACAAGTTTATGTCCAGCCAGCCGCAGCTGTATTACTTCCTGAAACAGCGCTACCCCGAACTGTATGAGCAGATCAAACAGCGCGTGGCGGAGGGTCGCTGGGAACCCGAAGGCGGTATGTGGGTTGAAGCAGACTGCAACCTGACCAGCGGAGAAAGTCTGGTGCGCCAGTTCCTGTACGGCAAGCGTTTCTTCAAGGAAGAGTTCGGTGTGGACAACCGCATCCTCTGGCTGCCGGACGTATTCGGCTATTCGGGCGCACTGCCGCAGATTATGGCAAAGTGCGGCATTGATTATTTCATGACCACAAAACTGGCATGGAACCAGTTCAACAAAATGCCTTACGACACCTTCAAGTGGCGCGGCATTGACGGCACCGAAATCCTGACCCACCTTGTCACAACGCTGGGGGTCGGTCAGAGCGAGAATGACTTCTTCACGACTTACAACGGCATCCTGCATCCCGATGCGCTGATCGGCGGCTGGCACCGCTACCAGCAGAAGGACATCAACAATGATATCCTGATTTCCTACGGTTACGGTGACGGCGGCGGCGGTCCGACCCGCGCCATGCTGGAAACCTCCACCCGTATGGAAAAGGGCATCGAGGGACTGCCCAAAGTGCGTCAGGCATTTGCACGCACCTACTTTGATGAGCTGGCTGAGCGTGTGAAGGACAACCGCCGCCTGCCCACATGGGAAGGTGAACTCTACTTTGAGTATCACCGCGGCACATACACCTCCATGGCGCGCAACAAGCGTTCCAACCGTAAGATTGAGCTGCACATGATGGACTTGGAACTGCTCAGCCTGCTGGCACAAGCCAAGGTCGCATACCCAGAGGCAGAAATCGACAAGCTGTGGCATGGAATCCTCATCAATCAGTTCCATGATATTCTGCCCGGTTCCTCCATCCACGAAGTATACGAAGTCACCAAAAAAGAGTATGCCGAGATGGAAGCCGAAATCACGGCACTGCGCGAGGAGCGCCTGGATGCACTGACCCCCGCCGGGGAAGGCGTTACCGTGTACAACACTACCGGCTTTGTCCGCAGCGATGTGGTTGAACTGGGTGATTGCAAGGCAGAGGCTTTGCAGGACGAAGCCGGCAATATCTATCCCGTACAAAAAACAGCCGATGGTGCCGTGGCGTTCCTGAACAACCTGCCTGCCAAGGGCAGCAAAACGTTTGCGGTCGTACCGGCACAGGTTTCGGCTGCGCCTTTTGAAATTGCGACCGATGGACATAAGATTGACACCCCGTTCTATACTGTCACCTTTGATGAACACGGTCAGATGACCGGCATCTTTGACAAAGAGAACCGCGAAGTGCTCAAGCCCGGTCAGGCAGGCAACCTCTTCCGCGTATATGAGGATAAGCCCATCTATTATGACAACTGGGATATCGATATTTTCTATACCGAAAAGTTCTGGGATGTCACCGACCTGCAGGACTTCACATGGACGGAGAACGGTCCCGTGCGCGCCACACTGCACATCGAACGCAATTACAGCAACTCCACCCTGGTGCAGGATATCCATTTCTATGCAAAGCAGCGCCGGATTGAGTTTGTTACAACCGTGGACTGGCACGAACACCAGAGCCTGCTGAAGGTTCACTTCCCGGTAAATGTCCATACTGACGAAGCTACGTTTGAAATCCAGTACGGCAACCTGACCCGCAAGACGCACGCCAACACCAGCTGGGATCGCGCACGCTTTGAAAGCTGCGGTCAGAAGTGGATGGACCTGAGCGAAGGACATTACGGCGTCAGTATGCTGAACGACTGCAAGTACGGTCATTCCGTCAAGGATTCTGTGATTGGGCTGACCCTGATTAAGTCCGGCATTGAGCCGAATCCTACCACGGATCAGGAAGTTCACCATTTCACATACGCCATTTATCCGCACGCCGAAAAATGGCAGGCAGCCGGCACGGTGCCGCAGGCGTTCTTCCTGAACCAGCCCGCGTTGGCTGTGCAGGGCGGAAAGCCGGGCGAAAGCTTCAGCCTTGCCGGACTGGATGCACCCAATGTGGTGCTGGAAACCATCAAACGCGCCGAGGATGGCGATGGTGCCATTGTGCGTATGTATGAGTGCGAGAACAGCCTGACAAATGTCACCCTGGACTGGAACCTTCCCTTCCATGCGGCAGAAAGCTGCAACTGTCTGGAACAGCCCGACGGCGAGCCGGTTGAAGTCAAAGACGGCAAGATTACCTTTACGGTAAAGCCGTATGAAATCAAGACAATTCGTATCCGTTAAATAACAAAGTCCGAACATTCTGCACGGGCGGTTGGCAATGCGCCCGCCGCCCGTGCCTTTTTTTGGAGGAAATGATGATGGAGTTTATTCCGAATCCACATAAGATCGAACACCCTGCAGGGGTTCATATGCTGGACAATCAGAGCCGAATCACCCTGTGGCAGACCGAACCCGCCGCGTTGCTTTATGCACAGATGCTGCAGGGCTGCCTGCGGGAGTACGCCGGGCTGGAAGTGCCGTTCACCCGCGGTAAGCCCCGGGCAGGTGACGCCGTACTTACGGTGGATACCGCCCTGCCGCAAAACCGTTACACGCTGAGCATTATGCCGGAATGCATCACGCTGAAAGCCGGCAGCGATGAAGCACTCTGCAACGGTGTGCAGACACTGTGCCAGTATATTGAACAGCACGGAGCCGTACTGCCCGCACTGGAAATTGAGGACTGGCCCGATCTTGCCAACAGAGGCTATTATCAGGACTGCTCCCGCGGACGTGTCCCGAAGCTGGACTACCTGAAACAGGTGGCAGATATTCTCTGCCGCTACAAGATCAACCAATGGCAGCTTTATATTGAGCACACCTATCT
>OLVR01003486.1_pt1 | contig 10070 bp, 9 predicted proteins | sample 1673261 | NCBI WGS metagenome assembly OLVR01 (sample SAMEA3178938, study PRJEB25190) | human gut metagenome | biome: human gut; feature: human-associated habitat; material: faeces | place: Austria | collected 2013 | reverse complement strand
CCGTCCTCTCTGGTCTGGTGAACGTTGAACACCAGCGAATAGATCAGCGGCAGGCCCTGGCTGGTCAGGGCCTCGGCATAGCCCACATAGCGGTTTTCGTAGGAACAGTCCCCGAGGTAGGCGATGCGCCGGTGGCCCAGCTCCATCAGGTGTTCCATGGCCAGCTGGGCCGCCTTTTGGCCGCTGCACATCACCTGATCCACCGGCAGTGCGCCGGGATTGCGCCATACGCCCACCAGGTTGGGGGTGCGCTGCCCCAGGGAGCGCAGCAGTTCCGGGCGGCACTTGCCCAGCACAATGTAGCCGTCGGCGGCGGGGATCCGGTCGGCGCCCTCCTCGGGGTAGGCGGTCTCGCCCAGCTGAAAACCGGAGTGCAGCAGCTCTGCGGACAGGTCCTCCAGACACTGGGAGAAGAACGGGTCCTCCCGCGGTGTGTCGGCCCGGGCCATGACCACGGAAATCCGTCGCGGCACCGGGGCGGAGGTTTTGCGCTTGAGGTTTCTGGCGTTCAGGTCCGGCTGATACCCCATCTCCCGGGCGGCGGCCCAGACCCGCTCCCGCACCGGGGCGGAGACGCAGCCCCCGGGCCGGTTGTTCAGCACCCGGGAGACGGTGGACACAGACACGCCGGTGCGTGCGGCAATCTCTTTTAAAGACATAGTATAGGGCCTCCAAAGAAAACGTTTGCGTGAATTTGCATTGCTATTTGCTCCGGTTTGCTCTATTCTTTCCCTGGCAAACCGGCAGGGGAGGCGTTCGGCTGAAAAAACCGGTGATCTCCTTCTGATTGTAGCATATGAATTCTAGCAAAGTCAAAGTATTTGCGCAAACGTTTGCGCACAGGGGGAGTAATTGTGCAGTTTCTCATCTGCGCTGTGCTCGGCTTTCTGGCCGAGCTGATTGACGGCACCGCCGGCATGGCCTATGGCGTCAGCAGCAACACCTTTTTGCGGGCGGTGGGCATTCCCTCCGCTGTCTCCAGCGCCTGTGTCCATATTTCGGAGATGTTCACCACGCTGGTGTCCGGCCTGTCCCATCTCAGGCTCAAGAACATCAACTGGAAGCTGTTTTTTATGCTGCTGTTCCCCGGTATTGTGGGCGGCGTGATCGGCGCCTATCTGCTGGTGAATTTTGAAAGCCGGGTGCTGGATATCATCATCGACCTCTATCTGATTGTCATGGGTGCGGTGATTTTGCGCAAAGCCTTCCAGACCCTGGAGCGGAAGCGGGAGTTTGGGCGCTATGCCATGCCGCTGGGATTGGTGGGCGGCTTCAGCGACGCGCTGGGCGGCGGCGGCTGGGGGCCGGTGGTCACCTCTACTCTGCTGGCCTCGGGCCACGACCCGCGCCAGACCATCGGCAGCGTCAACGCGGCGGAGTTCTTTGTCACCGTGGCGGAGACCACCACCTTTGTAGCGATGCTGGGGGATCTGCGCCGCTATCTGCCCATTGTGGCGGGGCTCATTGTGGGCGGCGTGATCGCGGCGCCCATCGGGGCCATACTGTGCAAAAAGCTGCCGGTACGTTGGATTTTGGCCGGAGTGGGCGCGCTGATTCTATTTCTGAATATCATCAAGCTGCTGCAGCATACAGGTATCCTGTGAGGTGCGGATGATTGGTAACTGAAAAACAGGCCGCCCTCCCGCGGAATGCGGGAGGGCGGCTTTTTGCGCCTGATTTGTAGGATCTGAATGCGGTCCGGAAGAATCAGTCGTCGAACCAGTGGTCGTCGTCATGGGCGGATTCCCGCTCCACCTCCCGCTCCAGAACGGCGCCGGTGGTGCGGTTGATCTTATACTGGTACTCGGTGACCGTCTGGGCGGCGCTGTCGTAAACCTCAAACTCCACCTCATAGCAGCCGTCATCCAGTTCCGTGTGGAGGTTCCACACCTGGCTGGCATCCACTCCCGCGTCGGCCAGGGCGGCGGATTGGGCGGCGTCTGCGCCGATATCGGTGCTGCCGACGGAATTGCCATTATTGCCGTTATTGCCGGAACTACCGTTATTGCCGTTGCCGACGGATGTTCCGCCGCTGTGGTGGCCGTTGTGGTCGCAGGGCTCCTGCCCGGACTTCACAATCTCGCCGGTGACGGCGTTGAGGTCGAAGTCGTACTCGGTGCCGTTGTAGCAGAATTCCACCTCGTAGACCATGGAACCCTCCCAGCCGTCCAGCTCCACTTTGGGGTTCTGGGCGTCAGCGGAGGAGATACCCACCTGCTGGCAGGCCGCCTCCAGCGCGGAGGAGGAGTCCAGATAGCTGCTGTCGTTGGCGGCGCCGGTCTGGGAGACGGAGGAGACAGTCAGGTTCCGGTTGTCGGCGATCAGGGCCAGTTCAGTGATGGAGAGCTGAGACAGGGCGTCCATAGTCAGGGTGCTGTCCTGGGCCACGATCTCCTGGATCAGAGCGGCCTTGCCGGTGGAGATGCCGTACTGCTGGGCCAGGGAGGTCAGGTCGTCGTCGGCGGAGATGGTCTGGGAGAGGACCGCCCCGTCCAGCCCGCCGCTGGACAGCAGGGAACTCACCCGGCTGGACAGCTCAGACTCCAGGGCGGAGGTGTCCTCGCCATAGCTTTCCACGGACACCAGGATGGCGTTCTGGAGCTCATCCAGGTAGCCGTTGGTCAGAAACGACCCGATCAGGGCGTTGGTGGCGGTCTCCAGGTTGGTGCCCACCAGCTCCATCCCGCCCAGGACGGCGGCCCCGTCCTCGTTGAGGGAGACGGCGTCGGTGACCATCTGGTCGGTGTCCACCACCAGCTCCACGCTGGGATTGACGTCAAAGGTGATGGCGGCCAGGGCGGTGGTGGTTACAGAGCTGGTAATCGGATTGGAAGGATTGGAGCCGGCGGATCCGGCAGTTCCGGCGGAGCCGGGGGCGGCGGTGGAGCGGCCCAGGTTCAGGCCGAACCAGCCTCCCATCAGGACCAGGGCCAGGGCGGCGGCCGCAGCGGCGGCGGGCAGCCAGCGTCTCTTCTTGGCGGTGGTATAGTTTGTCATCTGAATCACAGTTCCTTTCTGCTCGTCGCAGGCGGAAAGGATGGCGTCCAACTGATGGGGGGCGGCGTGTTCCGATGCGGTCTGGATTTTCCGCTCGATGCGATCTGTTTCGCGCTTGTTCATCTTATTGGACCTCCTTCCACGCGTTTTGCAATTTCTTCATCCCTCGGTGATACTTGGAAAGAACTGTGGACAGGGGCAGCCCCAGCAGCTGGGCAATCTCCCGGTGTTTGAGCCCGGTCAGGGCGTGAAGGGTGACAATCTGCCGCTCCTGTTCCCCCAGCAGGGAGAGCAGGGATTCCAAAACCAGCCGGTCCTCCGGGGTGACCTGGCTCTGGCGGTCCAGGGCGCTCAGGTCGGGGGCCTCCATGGGGAGGGTGCGGCCCCGGTCCTTCATCCGGTTCAGGGCCAGGTTTCGGGCGATGGTCAGCATCCAGGCCATGGGCTTCTGCCGGGAGCGGTACTGCTCTGCGGCCCGGTAAATCTGTACAAAGGTGTCCTGGGTGATGTCTTCCGCGTCGTCCACGTTCTTCAGGATGGAGAGGGCAAAGCCATAGATCGCGCTGCGGGTCAGCTGGTAGAGGGTGGCCAGGCCCTCCCGGTCGCCCCCGGCGATCTGCCGGATGCAGCGGTCCAGTATTTGGTTGTCGGGCCCGGAACGTTCGGCGGGCGCTGGTATGGACATGAACAGCATGGCTTTCCTCCTGCTCACCCTATTAACACTCAGGGCGGCGCTTTTATTGCATAGGCAAAAACTTTTTTCTATCATATCGAAAATAAAATAATTTATCAAGAGGGACCCCATCCCGCCGCAGCGTTCAGCTCCGGCCGGTCGAGGTGAAATACAGGCTTGACAGCGCCGCTATCTTGCATTACAATACAGCTGGAACAGATAGCTTGCTTTGCAAGGTAGCGGAGGTGGTTGGGTGATACCGTCCCAGATGCTCAAAGGGGTGCTGGAGGGCTGTGTGCTTGCCATCCTCAGCGGGCGGGAGAGTTACGGCTACGAGATCTCGGAGCGGCTGGAGGGTTATGGCTTTGGCCGGATCGCCGAGGGCACCGTCTATCCGCTGCTGCTGCGCCTGGAGCGCAACGGCCTGATCCGGGCCGATTACCGCTCCTCAGAGCTGGGGCCCCGGCGGAAGTATTATGCCCTGACCCAGACAGGCCGGGCGGCGCTGGGGGATTTTCTGACCCATTATCGGGCGCTGGAGCGGGCGGTCAGACGGCTGATCGAGGAGACAGAGAAACTGGAGGTGCAGGCAGATGAGTAAGCGAACCCGACGGATGCTGGAGGAAAATAACCGGCTGGAGCAGGGATTGTCAGAGGAGGGGCGCCAGGCGCTGACCGAGCTGGTGGTCTATCTCCGCTCCTCTGGGATCAGCCCCTATGACCAGGAGCTGGTGCGGCGTGATTTCACGGAGATGCTCCTGGAAGGGGAGCGGCGGGGCCTGCCGCCCCGGGAGGTGATCGGCCCGGACTACCAGTCCTTCTGCGACAGCGTGATCGCAGAGGTGCCGGGACTGAGCGGCCGGGCCCGGCTGCTGACGCCGCTCCGGGATATCTTGCTGTGCGCGGCGGTGCTGCTGGGCATCCGGCTGGCTTTCCGGTGTGTGGACTGGCTGCTTGGGGTGGAGCAATGGCCCTGTCTTACCGTAACCCTGGGAGACGCCGTCAGCGCCGGGCTGATCCTGGCGGGGGCCTTTCTGCTGTTCGCTGTCCTGGCAAAAGGGGTATTTCGGGCGGGGTGGGCCTCGGGCCGAAACCTGTCCTGCCTGCTCTTCGCCCTGATTCTGGGGTGTTCCACCGCGCTGAGTGCCTTTGTCCGTCTGCCCCTGTTCCGGCTCCACGGGCTGGCGGCTCTGGCCGCTTTAATTGTGCTGCTGGCAGCTTATAAATGGATGGACGCGAAGCTGGACTGAGCGTTCCTGGTTTGGACCAAAACCATCGGGCGGCGGCGTTCGTGCCGCCGTCTCTTTTTTTGGCATTTTCCGCCCGATAGGGCAAAAATTTCATAAAATAAAATTGACAGGATGGGGCCTTATCGAGTAAACTATTTATCACGCTTTTTAAGCGAATGAAAAGAATGAGGAGGAAGCGTGCGATGAAGCATGAGCTGGATTATTTCTGCATTGAAGGCCGGACCGGCGGGCGACAAGCCTGGTTTTGGGACCCGATTATGCGATTAGCCGGCTGTGCCGCCATCGCCGCCAGTGACAGCTGCATCAGCCTGGCCCGGGGCTTTGGGCTGTCCCGGCTGTGTCCCTGCGACGCCTGGGACCTGACCCGTCGGGACTATATGACCTTTGCCCAGCGGATGAAGAAAGGTTATCTCTCTCCCGGCTGGAAGGGAATTTCCCGGCTGGAGCTGTATATCAATGGACTGGCCCGCTATCTGGCCGACGTGGGAGAGGCCCGGGTGAGCATGACCCCGCTCTCCGGCAATGCTCCGGTCTCCCGGGCTGCCCGGGCGATCCGCGCCCAGCTGGACCGGGATATCCTGGTGCCCTGCCTTACCCTGCGCCATAAGGACAAGAAGCTGGATGACTATATCTGGCACTGGTTTTTGATCACCGGCTATGAGGACCGGCCCGACGGGCTGTGGGTTCGGGCCACCACATACGGCGGCTGTGAGTGGATCTCCCTGGAGCGGCTTTGGGATACCGGTTATGAGGAGCGGGGCGGCCTGATCCTCTACGACCTGCCCGACCTGGAGCCCCCGGCCTGCGCCCGGATGGGGTGCGTTGGCTGATCTGCACCGTTTCGAGCGGCGTTGCTCTGTTATTATTATCATCGAAGGAAGCGAACGACATGATGCCAAAGAAGATCGCCCTGCTGACGGACTCCTGCGCGGACCTGTCCCGGGCGCTGATTGAGGAGTACCAGATCCATGTGATCCCCCTGCGCATCTGCTGCCGGGATGGAGAGTACGCCGACGGAATTGACATCACCCCCTCCGACATCTATGCCCGGCTTCGGGCGGGAGAACTGCCTCAGACCTCCCTGCCTGCAGGGGAGGATATGGAGGCGGCCCTGGAGCGGGGGGCCTCCCAGGGCTATGACGGCGCCATCGCCATCATGCTCTCCAGCGGCCTGTCCGGCACCTATAATCTGATGCGGCTGGCGGTTCAGGAGCTGGAGGGGCGGCTGCCCGTCCGGGTCTACGACTCCCGCAGCGGCTCCCTGGGCCAGGGACTGACCCTGCTCCAGGTGGCGGAAGATATCCGCGCCGGTATGGGTTGGGAGGAGCTGACCGAGCGCCGGATTCCCTATCTGCTGGAACATACCTTCCCCTTCTTCTCTGTGGACACCCTGGAGTATCTGCAGAAGGGCGGCCGTATCGGCAAGATCACCGCGACGGCCGGCACACTGCTGAAGATCAAGCCCATCCTCTCCTTCGCCCCTGACGGTCAGCTTCAGTCGGTGGCCAAGGTTCGGGGCAGCGGCCAGGTGGTGGACAAGCTGGTGGAACTGACGGTCAAGGCCTGCGGCCCCCACCGGCGCTATAATCTGGCAGTGGCCAACGGGGGCGACAGCGCCGGAATGGAGCGGGTGAAGGAAAAGCTGACCGCCGCGCTGCCCGGCTGTGAACACCTCTGGTCGGGGGAGATTGATTCCACCCTCAGCGTCTACATCGGCGACGGGGTGCTGGGGGCGGCGGTCCAGGTCCTGGACTGACGGCTGAGAACCCCGCTGTGTATCCACGGGATGGGGATACATCGGATAAGAAAAGACATATAGAAAACAAACTGTGATTGCGGAACGTGTTGTTTTAGCCGGACGGCCGGTGTTCCGGCCGGGATTAGGAAAGGCGGAGACCCTGTTATGATCAAGTTTTCAGAAATGCCCTATCAGCGCCCCGACCTGGAGGAGCTGAAGGTCAAGTGCGGTGACCTGACCCGGCGGCTGGAGCAGGCCGGGAGCTATGCGGAGGCCCGGGATGTGTTTCTGGAGTGGGAGACGCTGCAGAAGCATATACAGACCCAGTCCACCCTGGCCAGCATCCGCCACAGCATTGACACCCGGGATGCCTTCTACGACGGGGAGGCCAAATTCTGGAATGGGGCCTGGCCCGAGCTCCAGGAGTACACCCAGGCGTGGACCCGGGCCATGCTGGCGTCCCCTTTCCGGGCCGATTTCGCCGCGGAATACGGCGACCTGATGTTTATCAACGCGGAGATTGAACTGAAGACCTTTTCCCCGGAGATCATCCCCGACCTCCAGAAGGAGAACGATCTGACCCAGGCGTATGAGAAACTGCTGGCCTCGGCCCAGATCCCCTTCGAGGGGGGCGTGTACACCCTGTCCCAGATGACCCCCTTCAAGACCGACGCTGACGATGCGCGGCGGCTGGCGGCCTGGAAGGCGGATGGCCAGTGGTACAAGGACCATCAGCAGGAGCTGGACAGCCTCTATGACCAGCTGGTCCACCTGCGGGACGGCATGGGCAAAAAACTGGGTTATGAGGGCTATACGACGCTGGGCTATTACCGCATGGGCCGCAACTGCTACACCAAGGAGGACGTGGAGCAGTTCCGGGCCGCGGTGCGCAAGTACCTGGTCCCGGTGGCCGATTCCATTTACCGGGAGCAGGCCAAGCGGCTGGGCAAGCAGTACCCCATGAGCTTTGCCGACAACGCCCTGGAGTTCCGCTCCGGCAACCCCCGGCCCACCGGCACCCCGGAGCAGATCCTGGAGCAGGGCCGGAAATTCTACGATGAGCTCTCCCCGGAGACCGGTGCGTTTTTCCGCACCATGCTGGACGGGGAGCTGCTGGATGTGCTCTCCACCGAGGGGAAGGAGAGCGGCGGCTATTGCACCAGCCTGCCCGACTACGGCGTGCCCTTTATCTTTGCCAACTTCAACGGCACCCAGGGCGACGTGGAGGTGGTCACCCACGAGGCCGGCCACGCCTTTGCCGCCTATCTGAACCGGGACCGGGTGCCCATGTCCACGGTCTGGCCCGGCATGGAGGCCTGCGAGGTCCACTCCATGTCCATGGAGTTCATGGCCTGGCCCTGGTCTGAGCTGTTCTTTGGACAGGATACCCGCAAGTTCCACTACAGCCACCTCTCCAGCGCCCTGACCTTTATTCCCTACGGCACCATGGTGGACCACTTCCAGCACATCGTCTACGAAAAGCCCGACATGACCCCGGCGGAGCGTCACGCCGTCTGGAAGGAACTGCTGGGCGTCTACATGCCCTGGATGCGCCTGGACGGCGAGATCCCCTTCTATGGTGCAGGCGAGTACTGGCAGCGCCAGATGCACATCTACCAGAGCCCGTTCTACTACATTGACTACTGCCTGGCGCAGACCGTCAGCCTGCAGATCTGGGCGCTGATGCAGAAGGACCGCGCCAACGCATGGGACCACTACATGGCCTACACCCGCCAGGGCGGCAGCCGTGTGTTTACCGAGCTGCTGAAAAACGCCGACCTGGTCAGCCCCTTTGAGGAAAGCTGCCTGCGCGGCGTCTGCGAGACCGCCAAGGATTGGCTGGACCACTACGACCTGACGGGGCTGGAATAATGGCGGACCGCAAAAAGAAGCGCGCCTATCTGGACGACTTTGAAAAAGACCTGAACGGCAACTACCAGTACCGCGGCGCGCACTACCATTATAAAGGTGCAAAATCCCGCGGCCGGGCACTGGCCGGGCTTTGGGTCTTGTGCGGCGGTGGGGCCGCGCTGGTAGTGGCGGCGGGCCTGGTGCCCGGCGCGACCGCCTATGCGCCGTTCTGGCTGCTGCTGCCTTACATGGCGGGCCTGCTGGCGGCGGTGTATGCCGTCTACCTGCTGGTGCGGCTGACCGCCGCGGGGGAACCGCTGCGGGCGTATATTCATGAGCAGACCGTTCTGAAACTGCCGGGCAGTTGCACGCTGGCGGCTGTGCTTGCCGGAATTACAGCTGCCGCCCAGCTGGTACAGCTGGCGGTCAGCAGGCAAAACCTGCCTGCGCGTATCCTGTTTATCCTGCTGCAGGCAGCAGCAGCCGGTGCCTTTGCAATGGAAAACCATCAATTTAAAGCGCTAAAGTACGAAAAGCGGGAATAATTATACAGAATTATTGATAAATATAATATGTAGCAATGTGAAAAAAGCGGGCAGCTGTGCAGCTGCCCGCTTTTTGGTACGGGGCACAATAAAATCAAGTCCTTTCTTTGCCAAAAAAATATCACAAATTTCGGTAAATGCCACAAAAATAGAACTTTTAAGTTGACATTTTACGCAATCTCAGGTACTATATAAGATAAGCCATTATCGACAAGTGTACACTGTATGAATAGACAGTCATCGGAAAGGGAATTCCCTTTCCCGTTATGGCCGCTGGGGAGCGGCCATAATGACTTGTGGGTGAGGGCAAAATTTTAGGAGGTTTTGTACACATGAAAAACGCAAAGCAAGCCATTGCGCTGGCATCTGCTGCGGCCCTGAGCCTGAGCATGCTGGCCGGCTGCGGCAGCTCCGCTTCCTCCGCTGCATCCAGCGAAGCCGCAAGCACTGCCACCGCCGAGGCGACCACTTCCACCAGCGACGGCACCCTCGTCCTGGCAGAGACCGGCTTTGAGGGTAAGTTCAGCCCCTTCTTCGCCGCTTCTGCCGCTGACCAGGATGTCATCGACCTGACCCAGCTCGGCCTGCTGGGCGCCGACCGTAAGGGCGAAATGATCCTGAACGGCATCGAGGGCGAGACCCGCGAGTACAACGGCACCGATTACACCTACTATGGCACCACTGACTGCGTTGTCACCGAGAATGATGACGGCACCGTTACCTATGACCTGAAACTGCGTGACGACCTGAAATTCTCTGACGGCGAGCCTGTCACCATCGATGATGTCATCTTCTCTATGTATGTTTTCCTCGATCCTACTTACGATGGCTCTGCTACCATGTACTCCACCCCCATCGTTGGCCTGGAGGAGTACCGCAACTCCATGTCCACCCTGTCCAAGCTGATTGCCGAGGCTGGCGAGGACAACACCGACAATACTTACTTCACTGCTGACCAGCAGAAGGCTTTCTGGGACGCTGTCAACGACGGCGGCGTGAAGTTCGCCCAGGAGATC
>OLVR01003484.1_pt1 | contig 10072 bp, 9 predicted proteins | sample 1673261 | NCBI WGS metagenome assembly OLVR01 (sample SAMEA3178938, study PRJEB25190) | human gut metagenome | biome: human gut; feature: human-associated habitat; material: faeces | place: Austria | collected 2013 | reverse complement strand
CCTACATGAAGTCCCTGTCCTGACGGATATGGGAATTCTACCAGTGCATAATATTTTGGTTTGCTGTAGTCGTCTGTCGCAGCAAAAGCCTTATTGTCATCCCAGACTTTCTGCCATTTTTTCTCAACGACTTTGTGATTGTAAAGTTCTGACATATAATCCTCCTTGTTTTTCGAAGAAAAATCCGAGCCCTATGGCGAGGAGAGGATTTTCCTCCTTGTTTTTGCGAAAAAAAACTCCGTCTCCGAAGATATGCTTTTAAAATTGCACATCCTCTTAGAGACGAAGTCTATCTTACTCCGTGGTACCACTCTAATTCGTATTCTTTTGATTTCATTTCCCATCTGTCAATATTTAAAATCCATCTGCTCATCTGTCAGATCAATTTTAACATGAAAACAAGACAATACGCTCTTATGATCCTTAACGCGGACAACACGCTTTTGCTTACACACTATAAACCTAACTGATAGCTTGGGCAAAAGGACTCAAAGGCGAGTTGGGAATTTTTCTTTACTGTCTCGCAGCATCCGGCAGCTCTCTGAAAAATAAAAAATTCTTACTATTCCTTATCAAAGTCTGATGTATTTTATTCACAACATGATTTATTTTATCATATACCATGGTTTTGTCAAGTACCAACCGCCCTGCCGGAAACGTTTCCTCCAGCTGTCATAAAAGTTTTTCTGATACCGGTTCACAAGTTCTTAAGGTAAAAAAAGAACCATCATATGAAATGTACCACATGATGATTCTTTCTTTTATCTTTCCAACAATAAATCTATACTCTAAAGTATAATATCCATTGTCTCATTACTCAGCTAAAAATTAGTTGTTGATCAGTTTGTCCTCTTCGTTGTTCCAGCTGTACAGTTTACGGATCTCTTTACCAACCTGCTCTGATGGATGCTCTGCAGCTTTCTTTCTCATAGCCTTGAAGTGAACCTGACGTCCTGCAGGAGACATATCAAGTAAGAAATCTTTTGCAAATGTACCATCCTGGATATCGGAAAGGATCTGTTTCATCGCTTTCTTTGTATCCTCTGTGATGATCTTCGGTCCTGTGATGTAATCACCATACTCTGCTGTGTTGGAGATAGAATATCTCATTCCCTCGAAACCTGACTGGTAGATTAAGTCTACAATCAGTTTCATCTCATGGATACACTCGAAGTATGCATTTCTTGGGTCATAACCAGCTTCGCATAATGTCTCAAAACCAGCCTGCATTAATGCACAAACACCACCGCAGAGAACTGCCTGCTCACCGAAAAGGTCTGTCTCTGCCTCGGTACGGAATGTTGTCTCAAGAACACCAGCTCTTGCTCCGCCGATACCAAGTGCATATGCTAATGCAAGATCCTGTGCTTTTCCTGTTGCATCCTGCTCAACAGCGATCAGACAAGGTGTTCCTTTTCCAACCTGATACTCAGAACGTACGGTATGTCCCGGAGCTTTTGGAGCGATCATGGTAACATCTACATCCTTTGGAGGTACGATACATCCGAAATGAATATTGAAACCATGTGCGAACATTAACATGTTGCCTGCCTCAAGGTTTGGCTCGATATCTTTTTTGTACATATCTGCCTGTTTCTCATCGTTGATTAAGATCATGATGATGTCGGCTTTCTTTGCTGCCTCTGCTGTTGTATATACTTCAAATCCCTGTTTCTCAGCTTTTGCCCAGGATTTGCTTCCCTCATAAAGACCAATGATAACATGGCATCCTGAATCTTTTAAGTTTAATGCATGTGCATGTCCCTGACTGCCGTAGCCGATGATTGCGATCGTCTTTCCGTCTAACAGTGAAAGGTTACAGTCTTCCTGATAAAATATTTTTGCTGCCATAATTAATTTCCTCCAGTTTTGGTTTCTTAATAAAAAATATGTATTTGCATATTCTTATCTGCTTATTTTGTTATAATGATACTCTTTTGCCGTCTTCGTCTAACATAACGACATCGGAAATGCCTCTCGACAATCCGGTCAGTCCGGTTCGCGCAAGTTCTAAAATCTCATATCCGGACAGAAGATCTAAAAATGCATCCAGCTTGTCCTGATGGCCTGTCAATTCGATCACCATCGAATCGTGGGTTACATCCACAACTTTTCCATGAAAGATCTCGGTTACATTTAAGATTGGCTGACGTTCTGTATCTTTCGCACGAATCTTTACTAAGATCAGCTCTCTCGTCACGGATGAACCATTTTCAAGTTTTTTGATGTCTACAACATCTTCCAGCTTCGCAAGCTGTTTTTCAATCTGCTCTAAGATCTGTTCATCGCCGGTCGCGACGATCGTAATCCTTGTATATCTCGGAACTGTCAATGTTGTAACCTCTTCTGCTGAAAAGTCCTGAAATATGACTTGTCACGCCCGGGTTATTCTCCACTAATAGAGATAATACCTGTTTTCTCATTCTGCATCTCCAATAGTTTAATACTTTAATCACACATCACACTAAAGCTATGATATCACATCGAAATATTTTGTCAATAAACAATTTTTCATCTGCCCGAAATCATAGTCGATTTTCAGAAAAATTTTGCGGTAATAATCCATATGACTGCTGCTGCCACAAGCCAGATGCCAATCTGCCGTATCCTTTTTTCTGCATTCAGATCACCTCTCTGGTCTTTTCTCGTGCACGCCCCCGGCACAACTGTCATAAGAAGTCCTGTCAAAAGTAATACCATTCGAATCAGTAACATTTTAAGCTCCTTCGTGTGGGATCAGATCATGATCTCCGTGTTTTCCTTGCTCTTTTCAATGACATGGTTCAGTTTACGGAACGGTATCGCAATAAGAAGTCCAATGACCAGCGAAACGACCAGATAAATTGCAAGTTTTCCAACATAGATCCAGTAGTTCATCTGATAAATTCCACCGATTGTCTCTCTCATGGCATTCATTCCATACGGGAATGGCAGATATTTATAAAGTGACTGGTATACCTGCGGTAATGTCTCAATCGGGAATGTTCCGCCCGCACCGGCAACCTGGATAACCATAACAACGATTGCAAGTGCCTCACCGACATTTCCAAATGCAACGGTAAGCGAGTAAATAAACAGCGTAAATACAAAACTGCTGACTGCTCCGGCAAGCCAGAACAGGAATGGATTATGACACTGTATCCGCACATAAAACAAATCTCCAAGCACCGTGATCAGTGTCTGTGTCTGCCCTATCAGGAAAAACAGGATATAGCGCCCGAAATATGCCTGATATGGTTTTATATCCGTGATGCCCTCTTCCGGTTCTACTTTCACATGAATAATCGCAACCAGAATCAGCGCACCTACCCACAATGCCAGAATCGTATAAAACGGAGCCATGGCAGAGCCATAATTTTCAATCTCATAAATTCCGACAGTGTCAAGATTTACCGGAGAAGAGATGAAACTGCCCAGCTGCTGTGGATCTGTCTCTAATATCTCCATAAACTGTTGATACTGTTCATCCTGTCTCAATGTGGTGAAATCCGCGATGATCTGCGTCAGTTTATTATATAACTCCTGCGCCATTTCTAAAGAATCATATAAATCTGCACTTCCCCTTGAGAGCGTGTCCTCGTATTTTGACAGCACCTTTTCCACATCGCCAAAATCCGCATTGATTCCGTTTAAAATCGATGTCGTTGCGATCATGGAATTCTGCATTGCATTCATCGTGGAATCAAGCTGTGGTTTTACGGTATACTCAAACGTATGCTGCAGCGCATCCAGAGCCGTCTTACAATTTTCAATCTCGGTTGTAATCTGTCCTTTTAAGGTATTGATATCCTCCGCTGTGGCAGTTCCGTTTTCTGCAAGTCCGTTCAGTTCAAGTTCAATCATCTTTAACTGGTCACGCACACCCTGGATCTGCATTCTTGTCTCGTCATCTGCTGGCCCCTCCCAGCTTGAAACCGAGTCATTAAACATTTTTTCCAGATAAGGCACTACGGATATTGTCGCATTCAGTCCGTTTCCTGCCGCATCTTCGTATTTTCCCAGTTTTTCCATGTCATTTTGTATCACCATGGACACATTATTCAGGCTGTTCTCAACCAGATCAAAACTGTATGTAACCATCTGGGTAACCGTATCCGTCGTTGCATTTCCGGCAAGTATCAGACTTTCCATGCTGTTTACCGTGTCCTGACCTGTAGAAACCATGGAATCAAGTCCCGGAAGCATGACCTGGCTTGTTGCGACGATACTCTGTGCAGAATTTAAAATACTTGCAAATGAATTTAAGATGTTGATGTAGCTCTGCAGATCACCGCTTACATCGTTTAACCGCTGCGTAATTGTATCCGCAAGTGAACCTCCGTCAACATCGTTTCCCGCAACTGCATCCCCGACCTGCATCATTGCCTCCGCAAGTGTGCTCACGAAGCTTGCATTCACCTGTTCCTGAACAGACGTTTTGGCTTTTGAGGTAATCTTCGGCGCTATCGCATTTTTCTTTTCATTTTCATAATAAATAATATCCGGGTGTTCGATCTGTCCACCAAGGAAGCTGATCATCTCCTCCGTAAAATCATCCGGAATCACAAGAGCCGCATAATATTCACCGCTGTATACACCATCCACCGCCTCGTCGGATGTCTCAGTAAATACCCATCCCATAACCTTGTTTTCCTGTAACGCTTCAACAACGGATGAACCGATATTGACAGAAATACCCGCCACCGTTACACCTTCATCTTCTGATACCACTGCAACCTTCAGGTTTGAAGTCGAACTTTCACCATACGGATCCCAGTTTGAAAATATATTAAACCATGCATAGAGGCATGGAATCACACAAAGTCCCATGATAACCACAACCGCAACCACGTTCTGGAAAATCCGTTTCACATCGGAGATAAAGATTTTAAATATATTTTTCATTCTGTTTTCTCCTTTGTATCACTCTCTGTTATTTTGGGTATCTCTGCCTCGGAATTAAACTTTTCATCTAATTTCTGAATGGCATTCTTAATATTTTCCTCTACTTCGTCAAGCTGTTTTCCCATAAGAACATCCACAGCTTTATCCTCTTCATCCCGCAGTTCGTTTAGCTTCTCCTGCAGGTTATAATCTACATACTCTACAAGGATCAGATAAGTTGCAAGTGCAAATAATGATACGATCCATAAAATCAGGAAAACCACCTTGTTACTGTCTGTCCAGAATAACAGGATCAAAAATATAGGCGGAATGATCGCAATACATTTGAGTCCGATCTTGATCCGTTTCTGATTCTGCAAATGGATATTCTGTTCATATGCAACGAGTTTTCCATACATTTCCTCGTATCTGCTTTTTTCTTCCATTCTTCTCTCTCCAATTCTGCTATCTATAAAAAAGACTTGCTTTTCACGCTTTGCTTCCGCTACATCATTTTTGTATCTTCCATTCGTTTTTCCACAAAGTGATTCAGTTTCACAAACGGAATACGGATTACAAGTCCGATCAGAAGTCCAACTACCGCAAAGATCATCAGTTCCGCCAGATTCTTCATATAATCGCTTCCATACATACCACCGATCGTCTCACGCATGGCATTGATCGCATATGGGAACGGGAAAAATATGTAGATATTCCGGTAAACTGCCGGTAAAAGTTCAATTGGGAACGTTCCGCCGGATCCCGCAATCTGAATTACCATGATCACAACCGCAAGTGCCTTACCCACATCACCGAATGAAAGGGCAAGTGAATAGATCAATAGTGTAAATGTAACGCTGGCAAGCGATGCCACCAGCCAGAACCACCCCGGATATAAAATCTGACAATGCAGGATATAGATATCTCCTAATACAATGATCAGTGCCTGTAACTGTCCCATCACAAAAAACAGCAGATATCTTCCAAAAAAGAGCTGATAGGATTTTACATTTTTCAGATTTTTCGGTTCTGCCTTCACCTTGATCAGCGCGACGAGAATCGTTCCTCCAACCCAGATCGCAAGAATCGTGTAAAACGGAGTCATTGCCGAGCCATAGTTTGGAATCGGATAAACCTCCTCTGTCGTAACCAGCACCGGCTGGGAGAAAAACTCACCATATCCTTCCGGATCGCCCTTCATGAACTCCATAAATGCCTGTACTTTTTCATCATCCTCAACCGAATTTAACCGGTCTAACAGCTTCGTTAATTTTTCACTCACACCATCGATAACCGTCTGAATCTGTTCTAAACTGTCATTTGCTCCTGTAGCGGTCGTCTCAATGCCGGAAAATACAGAACTCATATCTCCTAACGTGTCATCTAGTCTTGTCAGAATATCTGATACATTGTTCAACATCTGACTCATGCTGTCGATCACATTATCTAACTGTGGAACCAGGCTTGTCGTATACATTTCCTGCATATTTGTGATTGCCTGTGAACAGGTGGTGAGAACCTGCGTCATATCCGACAACGATTTGTTGATTGCATCCGCAACCATACTGCCCGATACCTGTGTATTGATTGTATCCGTCTGGGAATCTCCGGAGAATCCCATTGCGATCTGATTAATGCTGCTGATCGCTTTTTCAATATCTGTTGCCCCGCCATTGATCGATTCAATCGTCTCAATGATTTTCTGAATGACGGTACGGTCTGCATCCGACACGCTATCTTCAACGACCACTTTTTTTAAATGTTCCTGCAAACGGTTCAGTTCCCGCTGCAGTTCCACTGCATCCAGTGCTGCCTGATTCAGACTGTCTGCCGTCTGCTGTGCATCCCCGGCAAGATTCGTCGCATTGATACTCCCCTGAATTTTATTCATAGAATCATTGATGCTTGTCATGGTCTGGTTCACATTTTCACTGAATGATTTTAAGGATGTCTTTGTATCATCCAGGCTGCTTCTCGCCGTACCAAAACTCTTTGCACCGTCGGATACCTTGTCACTGAGTCCCGGGATGCTGCCTTTCGCCTCTGCAACTGCCTGGGAAAGTTCCGAATTTCCGGCAATGAACGTATCGATCATTTTACTGTAACCGATCAGATTTTCATTCAGATTTTCCAGTTTATTCTGAAAATAAGCAAACTTATCGTTCTCTTCCATCTGTTCGGAAATATGATTTGTCTGCTCAAATATATTGCTTGTAAGTACTTCTATGAACTGCTCATTGATGCTCTGTTTTAAGGTGGACACCGCAGAATCCGTAATCTTTGTCGCCACGGCATTCTTTTTTTCATTTTCATAATAAGAGATGGTCGGTCCCTTAAAATCTTCACGAAATACATTATACATACTGTATGTAAAGTCAGAGCTGATGATGACCGCTGCATAATATTCGCCGCTGTATACACCCTCTAAAGCCGCATCTTTTGTATCTGTAAACACCCATCCGATCTTATCATTTTCCTTCAAACTCTCAATGACCGAATCGCCCATATTAACAGTAGTTCCGTCATCCATCTGGTAACCTGTATCCTCTGTGGCTACTGCAATCTTGATATTTTTGGTATTTGCGTACGGATCCCAGTTTGAGTATATATTAAACCACGCATACAACGAAGGTATGATACAAAGACCGATCGCGATCACCAGCGCAAAAGGATTCCGCACCAGTCTCTTCATATCTCCGCTAAAAATACGCCATATATTTTTCATGCCTCACAAGCTCCTTAACTCATCCATATTCTTTCATAGAGCAAAAGTCCCTATTGTCGGGGAGATTATACCATCCGAAATATTGATTGTCAAATTTACCCAGCTGTCCTTTTCACTCTGTATCCCCAAATATTTCGCCATCCATCTCAAAAATATACTGCATGTGAACTTCCGTTCCATCCTCAAATAAAAGTCTGCGCAGATAAGTATCTATTTTCCGTATCCTGCCACGATGCGTAACATAAGCCCCACCGGCTTTCTTTTCATCCGGCACAAAATAAGTAACCATAATCTCCGGCTTTTCCGAAAAATATTCCTGTAAAACATGCATTTTTTCATCAAGCTGTTCTTTTTTGTCCTCATCGAGTTCTAAGAATGCTTCTGTTCGTCTTGCCGTCTCACGGATAGAGTCCTCATGCCCTGTAAGTGCTGCGAAAGGCGAAAACTGTGCAGCCCTGTCTGATAACGCCATCTGCGGATGTTTTGTTGAGACATGATGTGGCAGATGGATGATATCATCATATTTATGTGTTTCTTTTTCCTGAAATATATTTTTCCCTTTCATGCTTTATGCCCTCCGATCTGCCGGTTACGCTCCACACTGGTAGCCCCCTCCTGCAGATTCATCCCCTTTAGCATGGCATTTTTCCCATATTTCTTTTTCACACTGAGGACTGCCTCCTGCAGTTTTCTCTCTTTTTCCTTCTTTACCTTTTCTGCCTGCTTTTTCTGTTCTAATGCCGCATAATCCGTAAACAGATCAAGCTGTTCAAACGTATCTTCCTGTTTTGCCGATGATTCATCCGATAACCTGCAGGCTACCACATAGATCCGGCGGATCAGAAGATTCGGATTTACAATACGGTCATACAACTCCATCACTGCATCCATGATCTGTTTCGTGGAGGATGTCTGGTTTTTCAGATTGATCGTTCCGTGTGCGTGTTTTGGCACCCTTCTTCCATAGCGGTCAATGGTCACTTCCCCGTGATACGCATTTCTCCGTTTTGGATCCGTCAGGTTATCAATATCATAGCCGATCGTAAGCACCATCTGATCTGTGACTAAGTGCTTTTCCACCAGATCCAGCACAAGCAGATCTGTCATTTCCCGGACGATCAGTTTTCCTTTTTCAAACTCATAAGGACACTGCAGCACCTGCCCGGAACTGATGCTGTTTGTCTCCGGCTTGTACGCTTTGATCAGGTCAATCGTGGTCGGTTCATATCCCCACGCGTGGTCAATCAAAAGTTCTGCATTAATACCAAACATTTTATAAAGAAAATCTTCATTATAAAAATCCTGTTCACCGCCTAAGGAACAGCGTGCAATATCCCCCATCGTATACAGTCCTGCCGCCTCTAGTTTTTTCCGATAACCACCACCGACTCTCCAGAAATCCGTCAGTGGTCTGTGATCCCACAGCAGTCTGCGATAACTCATTTCGTCAAGTTCTGCGATCCGCACGCCGTTTGCATCCGGCGTTACATGTTTGGCAACGATATCCATTGCAACCTTACACAGGTACAGATTCGTGCCGATGCCGGCGGTTGCTGTAACCCCTGTTTCTTTTAAAACATCCCGGATCATTTTCTCTGCCAGTTCTCTCGCACTCATCTGATATGTTTTCAGATAATGTGTTACATCCATAAATACTTCATCCACCGAATACACATGCATATCTTCCGGTGCCACATATTTTAAATAGATGTCATAGATTTGGTTACTTTTCTCCATATAAAGAGCCATGCGCGGCGGCGCTGCAATATAGGTCAGTTCCAGTGTCGGATCTTTTTTCAGTTCTTCCGCATTTGCTGATTTTCCAGTAAACACACCTCCGGCGATCCTGCTTCTCCGTTCTTTATTAATCTGCTTTACTTTCTGCACGACCTCAAATAACCTCGCACGCCCCGGAATTCCATATGCTTTCAGTGACGGTGATACTGCAAGACAGATTGTTTTCTCTGTTCTGCTCTCATCTGCGACGACAAGATTTGTCGTCAGCGGATCACATTCCCGTTCGACACATTCTACTGATGCATAAAAAGATTTGAGATCGATTGCAATATAGATATGGGATGAATCACTCATGACCGGATGATGCCTCGCTTTCTGTTTTTCTGGTATAGATATTATTATAGCAGAAAATATGTTCGATTATCACCCTGTTTTTGAAAAATAAAAATATTTTCTTCCTGTATTCCCTTTTCAAAATACTCTTCTGCTAATATATTTGTTTTCCATACTTTGCAATATCCTCCAAAAGGTACTGATTTCGAATTTCAAATAAATTTATACAAAAAAAGAAACGGGATTCTTGCAAATACAAAAATCCCGTTTCTTTCTATGCTTTAAATTTATCTTAGAACTTACCAGCCTTATGAGCTTCCTCAACGGAAACTGCAACAGCAACTGTAGCACCAACCATAGGGTTGTTACCCATTCCGATCAGACCCATCATCTCAACGTGAGCCGGTACGGAAG
>OLVR01003480.1_pt1 | contig 10077 bp, 9 predicted proteins | sample 1673261 | NCBI WGS metagenome assembly OLVR01 (sample SAMEA3178938, study PRJEB25190) | human gut metagenome | biome: human gut; feature: human-associated habitat; material: faeces | place: Austria | collected 2013 | reverse complement strand
AAAGCGTCATCTTGAACGAATGTGAAGACCATCTGCCAAAGTGAGTTTCTCCGGATTAGTAATACTCGCACCACTCTCAAATTCAATGCTTTCTCCACTTGCAATCGTTAAATCTTCTTTTAAAGTGGCTGTACCATATACATATGTTTTTGTTACATTAACTTCCTTCTCATAGTCTTTCCATTGCTTTGTGATGACAGAGTTGCTACTATCAACATTTTTTATTACAGAATCTTCTGGATATGCTTCATATGTTTTACCAATTTCCGCCAGAATCTGGCTGTCTGATATGGTAATTCCATTCTTTGATGAAATTGCCCCCGCCATATCCTCGGTACTCTTAGCTTTAACATAACTATCCTTTATACTTACTGTATTACCCAAAATTGCATCATTAATTTGATTATTGTTCACAGCAATATGACTATTTTCAATCGCTAAACTCCCATGACATCTGATCTCGGAAGTTTCCACCGTTGCTCCCATTATACTTAGGTTACGTGGCTTCCTTGTGCTTCCTGCAAGGATACTTTCACAAATCAGACTTCCGTTATTATCACTCTTTATTGTCAAAGTATGCTCATTCTCACTATTTCCCGGTTCAATTTGAATATACTGCTCCACGTTATTGGTTCCTGATAACAGAATCGAAAGATCCCTATCGCAACTCAAATTAGTAATAGACACACCTTGCAGTACCAACTGATTCTCTTCACCGTCATAATACTAACCATTTCCCTGATATATTGTATTCTTATTATCTTTTCCATCGTCTTGAAGTTTTCCATCCCAAATAACTGCTATAGTAGTGCCATCGCCTACATACAGATACTGAGGGGCATTTTCTGCCAAAGTAATTCCCGTAGTCTCCTCCGCCTTCGCATTCATCACGCCCCAGCCGCTCACATTCACCGCTGACAGCACCATAAGAGCCGCCATAGCTCCGGCAAGTTTCCGCCTTATTCCTCGTTTTCTTTGTTTCATATCTTCCTCCCTTTCTTTCATTGTCTATGCAACACTTATTTTCTTCATCGGCACACACAACAAACATTTACTTTCTCTTTGTCATTCAGAGATTTTCGCATAATTTAAGATCATTTCCTTGATCCTGAGTAACTCCGAGGTATAGTCCTTGTTGTCCTCTGATCCCCAGATAAATCCGCTGGCACAGTACGTACAGGCCGTCATCATTGTATACACTGTCACACGGAAAAATTCCTCCTTCGGAATATCCGTACGAAATGTGTGATCCTCCTTTGCCTTCTCATACATCCATTCCAGTCTCGTATCGACCGAATAAAGGGATGCATGAAACTCCTCAAGCTGTTTCTCCTCTACTCCCTCATGGGTAACATAATGGTTGAAATTGTCATTATACTGCAATAAATCCTTGTGATGCTGGTACATTTCGATATAACTGTCCAGCGTGAAAGTAAACCTATCAATTGCCGGAATATCTCCTATCGATGTAAGCGGACGTTTCGCATCCAGTGCATCCAGATACTCTTTCCATTTGGCAGCACACACCGCGATCACTAACTCCAGCTTATTCGGATAATAGCGGAATAATGTCGCACGTCCTACTCCTGCCGCCTCTGCAATCTCTCCCATACTGACCGGCTCAATTTTCTTCTCTACAAAAATTTGAAACGCGGCATTGATAATTGCTTTTCGTCTGTTATCCTTCATACTGCTTTTTATCTGTGTCTCATTCATAAAATAACCCTTTCCGTGATACTCGCTGTCTCAATCATACTGAAAGATTATTGTCTTGTCAATATCGGATGGGGGGAAATGATCATCATTCGCTCATCATTTGTCCATTATTATTCAACACTTTTCCTACTGATCCTGCCGGATTTTTTTCACAATAGTTATTTCTTGGAATGTCCTGCTTCTCCTCTCCTTACTGAAAATCATCCGGACAGCCCGGTACACCCAGTAAAACGGCAGAAGCCAGTGATGTCTTTTCAGTACCGGGCAATAATCATACTGCTCTTTACCCGGAAACAGTCGTTTTATTATATAAGCAGCTTTTGAAATACTTCCATCTTTTTTCCGATGCTGAGACATGCTGTTTACTACTCTGCGCTCTGTCGTACCATATGCTCCGGAAGTCATATAATAATAAAGCAGCTTACTCTCTTCCGGTGTAAGAGCGTGACGAAATCTTTCCGTCCCTTCTTCTGCGAGGGTATCATTCATTCGGAACACTTTCTTGCAAAGATCCCTATTTTCTTTTTCAAAATCTGCAATACCAAGGATCTCACACTGCTTGTCAATATAAGAAAAATCAAGGGAATCTTCCAGACGATTCAAATACACATATTGATCCAATAGAGAACGGATCCCTGTACCGCTTCCATCAAAGTGCTTGAACATATGCGTCATAATGTATACATAGAAATCCTCATCCGTAAAGCGATACTCGAATTGATTTCCTTTCGGACGCAGACGGTCTTTGATCCTGTCATAATAACTTATCCACTCATTATGATGACCCGCTCCGTAAAGCGAAGTATGCATTTCAAAATTATAAACCGGTTCTTTTTCATAGATATCATGATTTCCCTGCTCAAAAACTTCGACCTCATAACCGCGGCTTATCATGTAATCCCGGATCTGCTTCGCATAGTCTTTATCAAACAAAATGTCATTGTCCGACATCTGCCGCATGCCAATGGACGGATAAAACTCTTTTAATATCACGCCCTTTAATGGCATATGCCAGATTCTCTGCTCATCCATATAAGAAAAAATCTCTGCACGTTCCCGATCGAATAAGATCACTTTACGGATTGCTTTGGCAATACTCTGTTCCCACTCTGCCGGAAGCTTCACGCCAGCCTTTTTCAACACGGTTCCGGTAAGTGCTTCCACAAAATGTGCCTTGCTAAATCGATACATCATCTGCATTTTGTCTTCGTCGTATGCTTCCTGAAATGTCTTGATATAAGCCTTCGCAGGCATTTTCTCATTAACACCACACCCTAACAGATAAAGCAGATCACACATCATATCTGAAAGGTCTGCGTTTCTAATTTCTTGCTCCATCCCTTTCTCCTCTCTCAACAATATTTTTCTCATTATATACCCACCCACATGATAAATAAGAATATTATCTTTGGATCACTTGTTGTATAACCATTATTGAAGTTCTAGAGAGTTAGAAATATAAAAATGGAAGTTCTGCTCCTTACAGTATTTTTTTATTTTTTGGATCAGTTTTTCGTCGGTTGTATATTCCAACAGATATACTTCCATTCCGTCTGCTTTGCAAGCTTCCAAATATTTGCTGTAATACTCCCGTGTTTCCCTTGTTTGCTCATTAAATGTCCCTTTATCAAAATCGATACCGCTCCACACAGATTCCTGGTTTACACCTGTCATAATATGATCAACAGCCCCATAGCGTTCTCTATATTTTGTCACATATGTATCCCCACCATTGATGATGACCGCTTTTTTTAATGTCATAATGTTTTGCAAAATCGCTGTAAGACCCTCAAAAATACTTTTGCGCGGAGCATAATAATATACATCACAATTGTCTATAAAAAAACCGTCAACACCTTTTTCAAATAGTTTCTTAGAAAGCTGTTCTATAAACTTCTGCCATGCCGGGACAGACACATCCACCCATTTTTCTTCATCCCAATGCTCGTACTTGCCAATTGTAAACTTCTCGTAAGTTTTATAATATTCCCTGAAGTTTTCAACAGATCCAATATTTAGATACGTATATACCTTTGTTCCATTTTGATGGAGCGATTCGATATCCTTTTTTGTAAAATATTGCGCATCAATTACAATCAGATCATATTTTTTAAAGCGTTCCAAAGATGAGGCGTCCGCATTCAGAAACACCCCATAATCATTTTTCTCTAATGTTTTCCCATAATCATTTTTCTCTAATGTTTTCCCATAATCATTTTTCTCTGATGTTTTTACTTTATCGTCTTTTATAAAAAAGCATCCCATAATAAACATCAGAATAACTAGTAAAGCCACGGCTCCCATCTGCTTGATTTTTTTCCTGCTCAATGACACTCATCCCCTTTCCATAGTTTCCAAATCTATAACACAGTATAACACAGAATAAATGTGATATGGTGAACTAATTCTAAGCCGACAAATTTGCCGCTATACATCATTCATTCAAAAATCTGTTTTCGGTATCTTAAAAACAGCATTGTCAAAACGCGCAAGATTGTGTTATAATTACACGATAGTGTGTGCTGGCATATAAATTCCATCTGTGCACAGCGTGCGAAGCGCAGATGATAGATGTGACCGACACCGGTAACAATTTGATTACGAAGAAAATACGCACGCAGAAAAGAGGATATCATGGCAGAAAAGAAAAACATCTTGACCGAAGAAGGTCTTGCAAAACTGGAAGATGAATTACAGGACTTAAAGGTAAATAGACGTAAAGAAGTTGCAGCAAAGATTAAAGAGGCAAGAGAACAGGGTGACTTGTCCGAGAACGCCGAGTATGATGCAGCGAAAGATGAGCAGAGAGATATTGAGATCCGTATTGAAGAGATCGAGAAGATCTTGAAAAATGCAGAGGTTGTCAGCAGCAAAGATGTTGATGCTAATGCGATCAACATTGGTTCTACAGTTCGCATCAAAGATCTTTCTTCCGGAGAAGAGATGCAGTATAAGATCGTAGGTTCTACGGAGGCAGACATTCTTGGTGGTAAGATTTCCAATGAGTCTCCGGTTGGTGTCGCATTGATCGGTGCGAAAGCAGGTCAGACTGTTGATGTTGAAACACCAAAGGGAACTGTATTGCAATATGAGATCCTTGAGATTCAAAAATAATAAATGCAATACGAGATCCTTGAAATATAGAAATAATAGATTTTGTATAATAGCATGAACTTGCAGAAACAAGAGAATCTGCATACAGAAATCGTCGATAGATATAAGAGAAAGGGGCTAAGATCGTGGCTGAGCAGCAGAAGAAACCACAGAAGGAGCAGGATATCAACCAGCTTCTCAAAGTTCGTAGAGAAAAATTAGCAAATTTACAGGCAGAAGGCAAGGATCCTTTTGTTATTACAAAATATGATGTTACACATCATTCTATGGAGATCAAAGATAACTATGATACATTAGAAGGAAAAGAAGTGTCAGTGGCAGGCCGTATGATGTTTAAGCGTGTCATGGGTAAGGCATCTTTCTGTAATATACAGGATCTTCAGGGTAACATTCAGTCATATGTCGCTAGAGATGACATTGGTGAGGATTCCTATAAGGATTTCAAAAAATATGATGTAGGAGATATTCTTGGTATCAAAGGATTTGTCTTTAAGACAAAGACCGGAGAGATCTCTATCCATGCGAAGGAAGTTACGTTATTATCTAAGAGTCTGCAGATCCTTCCGGAGAAATATCATGGACTGACTGACACAGATACTCGTTATCGTCAGCGTTATGTCGATTTGATCATGAATGAAGACGTTAAAGATACTTTTATCAAGCGTTCCAAGGTAATCAGCAGCATTCGCCGCTATTTGGATGGACAGGGCTTTATGGAGGTTGAGACCCCAATGCTTGTCTCCAATGCCGGTGGTGCAGCCGCAAGACCATTTGAGACACACTTTAATGCTTTGGATGAAGACTTAAAGCTTCGCATTTCTTTGGAGTTGTACTTAAAGAGATTGATCGTGGGCGGCATGGAGCGTGTATACGAGATCGGCCGTGTATTCCGTAACGAGGGATTGGACACAAGACACAATCCGGAGTTCACGTTGATGGAGTTATATCAGGCATATACAGACTATCACGGCATGATGGATCTGACAGAGAACCTGTATCGTTACATTGCAAAGGAAGTAACCGGTTCGGAGGTGCTTACTTACGGCGAGCATACAATGGATCTGTCCAAACCGTTTGAGCGTATCACAATGGTAGACGCGGTTAAGAAGTACGCAAATGTTGACTTCAACGAAGTTGCAGATACAGCCGCTGCTAAGAAATTGGCAGATGAGCATCATATTGAATACGAGGATCGTCATGAAAAAGGTGACATTCTCAACCTCTTCTTCGAGGAATACGTAGAGGAGCATTTGATCCAGCCAACCTTTATCATGGATCATCCGATCGAGATTTCTCCTCTGACTAAGAAGAAACCGGACAATCCAGATTATGTAGAGCGTTTTGAGTTCTTTATGAACGGCTGGGAGATGGCAAATGCATACTCTGAGTTGAATGATCCGATCGATCAGAGAGAGCGTTTCGAGGCACAGGAGAAAGCGTTCGAAGCCGGTGATGATGAAGCAAATCACACCGATGAGGACTTCTTGAATGCTTTGAGCATTGGTATGCCTCCTACCGGCGGAATTGGATTTGGTATTGACCGCATGGTTATGATGATGACAAACTCACCGGCAATTAGAGATGTGTTGTTGTTCCCGACAATGAAGAGCCTCGACAAGTAAATTTCTATAAATAGGTGTTTAAACCGTGTAAAATGAATTAAGAAAACAAAAAACCTTTTCAAAATGAGAAATCATTTTGAAAAGGCTTTTTTATTTTGAAAGATCTTTACCAAGATCCACCGCCGCCTCCGCCGGAACCACCGCCGGAATGACCGCCGCCAGAACCTCCACTTCCCTTAGAGCTTGGCGTGGACGTCATTGCCGCTGTGGCAGACCGCATCGTCGTATTCATGAAATGATGGAACCGCACTGTATCAAACGTGTTGTAATGCCCATGAGATGAATACCATTGCGGTGGTTCGATCGCAATAGATTCAAATTTCTCCATCCATATATCCGACACGTCAAGCACATATGCATACGGCAATATATTGTAGAAATACTGCGGTTCACGCTCTACCATAGTCTCCAGGCGATCTTTTTCTGCCGTCTGCAAAAATGTCCGAAATCCTTGTAAACGTCCCAAAACCTCTGTGCCATACTCTGTACGCTTTGGCATGTAATAATCAAAGAACATGATCACACCACATGCAATGATCGCCAACACAAAGGCGATCCGATAAATTGTCGGTGTATAGAACACAACATTACGCAGTCCCAGGCAATATCCGCTGATCATAGCGATCGACATCACAACGCTGAGGATCTTACTAAAGATCGTCTCTGAACTAAAGATCGTCCGAATAATAAATGCCAGCACAAAACCAAACATGATCGGTACTGTTAGTGAAAATGTCGCATTGTATGTATAATCATATATCGGCAGATACGTTGCTAAAAAGAAAATCCCCGCCATCATCGCATAACAGATCAAATGCTTATTAATGGAATTGGCATAAAACAACACTTGTCTATTTTGCTTTGTATTTACCATTTTCAAGATCTTATTCACCGTCTTGTAGAATTTATCCTTCAGCTGATCTTTATTGGTAATATCAAAGCCACGAAACAATCCTTTCATGAATGCCCGTTCTATCGCATTATTTCCATCATATTCTTTCAATTTGCGGATCGTAAAATCCTGATTTCCAAACAGGCCCTTCTGCCCTTCAACAATTTCTATATAACCCTTTTGTGCCAGGTACACTAACAACGATATAACGTCATTCGCATCCACCTTGCCCTTATAGGCAAAGGCTGCCTCTACACTATTGAATTCCTTTGGCGGATGGAACTGTATCGTTTCCACTACCACATTATCCCGTCCGACTTTCCACCAAAGCAGAAATGCTGCACCCGCTGCTGCCAAGGACAACAAAATACTGATCAGCGCCGGCCAGATCCTTTGTTTGACCTGATCATAATATCCATCCGGTAAGACCATTCTGACTGTAACTGCCTCTCCCGGATTTAAGATAATGGAGGGATCTACATATCCTTCCATCACTTTGCCATTGATCGTATACTGCAGTCCCTCATTATTAGTCGAACCACTCTCACCATATGCCATACCGACTTTACTTTCGTCAATATCTTCCGGCATCATGATATGAAAGGTAACATTTTGGATCGTTGTATCCCAACTGGTTCCAATGATATTATAATAGAACTCATCTTCCCCTTTACGTACATCTTTCCCCATATTGTAATCGTAAGAAATGTGATACATATGCTCGCCAACAAGCGTCTTATTCTTATCTCCCAGCTGAATACGGCAATAAGAACCCTCTCGGCCTACGGTCTTTTTTTCACCATAGGTTTTGATATTCGTTACGCGCGCCTGAATACGGGAAGTTGATCCATCCTCGCGACTTACGTTATTGATAACCGGTATGTCTCGGTAAATACCATGTCTCGCCTGGTTAAAGTTCACCTGCAGCCTCTCCGTAACATGATACACATTATCCTTACCAACTTTAACTGTGACATCGTATCCTTGTATCTCGTAGGGATAATAAGAGTCTGCCAAAGCCGGTTTTGCCATCAGCAAAATCCCGGCAAGCAACATAAAGCCAAAAAGCTTTCCTTTTCTCCAAATGCTCTCCACCACTAAAATTTCACCTGCACATTCTGCCGCTCAACAGCATTCTCAACCTCAAACATCTTCTTTGTCTCAAAATGAAACAGACCGGCGATCAAACTTCCCGGAAACATCTGTACTTTCATATTGTACTGCTTCACCGCACCGTTATAATATTTTCTTGCATTTGCAATATCATCCTCTGTTTCATTCAGGTTATGACTCAGATCCATAAAATTCTGATTTGCTTTCAGATCCGGATACTGCTCTGCCACTGCCATGATCTGTGGTATCATTTTAGAGATCTGTGCACCATTCTGAATCTTTTCCTCTGGTGTCATTGCGTCATAACTGCCGGTACGCAGCGATATCACCTTTTCCAATGTTTCTTTCTCATGCGAAGCATATCCTTTGACTGTTTCCACCAGATTTGGGATCAGATCATAACGTTTTTTCAGATACACATCCATCGTTGCAAATGCCTCATCTACAACAATTCTTCCTTTGATCAGCCCATTGTATGTACCAATCACCCAACAAACGATCAAAAGTACAACAACTATTCCAATAATCCATCCTATCATCTTTGTTCCTCCTATGCTTTTGCGGGATCAAACCCATTACGGCTGCCGGTTGCAACTGCACCATCCTCACGAGAAGTGCGAAATGGTGCTGCCGGAATGCCGTTTTGTCCAAACAACGTTACCGGTCGATAATTAGTCCAGCAATATCTTCCGTATACAGGTTCTTTCACCTCATCACAAGTCAGTTCTATTTCTTCTCCCTTTAGAACTGCCTTCGCCTCATGATACACTTTATCTTTACCGGCAAGTTCAAAACCGGTTAAAGTTTCCTCTGTACAATGTAGTCCCTTCGCATGGGCAAATGATACAATCATCGCACTATTCTCAATGCGGTAAGACTGATACATCGGGCCAAACGCCTCTTCTTTCGTGCATAAACCATACACTTCATACATTGCCTGCAAAGCGAGACGCTCACCAACGCTGTCTTTCTCTGTCGGATGAATATTGCCAAACTCACCCTTATCCAGAATCACCGCAATCCCGGTATGCTTGAACGTGTCGAACACACGCATCTGTGCCTCTCGAATAAATGGCCAGTTCTGGTAATCCGGCTCCCCCCCTCCATTTTGGAACATCGGAAGCTGTACCAGCATAAACGGTAACGTATCATCTTTCCAATCGCCTCTCCACTGACGGATCAGCGCTGATAACAAGGAGTAATAGCGGTATGGACGATGATCGTCCTCCTCTCCCTGATAATACAAAAATCCACGTAACGTATACGGACAAACTCTTTGCAGCATCGACTCGTACAAACCACACGGTCTGGTCTCTGAACGTGGTCCCATTGGTCCCGGATATTGATTCTCACCGTACAGACGCAATGCCTCCTCCCAAGTCGGGTTCTCTGCTGTCTCGTAATATTTCCCTACATTTTTGTCAAACTCTGCCTGATATACAAGATATGCCTCTCGCGCTTTGATATATTCCTCCGGATCCTGCTCAGCAATAATTGCATCATAATCATCAATATACTCTTTGATCTCCTGCGTTCCTTCCAACGCTTCACGGCTCACCCAGCAGGAAGCAGACGTTCCGCCCCAGTTACAGCCAATAATGCCGACGGTTACCCCTGTCT
>OLVR01003473.1_pt1 | contig 10092 bp, 7 predicted proteins | sample 1673261 | NCBI WGS metagenome assembly OLVR01 (sample SAMEA3178938, study PRJEB25190) | human gut metagenome | biome: human gut; feature: human-associated habitat; material: faeces | place: Austria | collected 2013 | reverse complement strand
ACCAAGCGGGGAAGAAGATCGAGGTGCTGGCATTTCCGGAGCCATCCTTCCGCTTCTTCTGCGAGTGGTGGAAGCAGCTCTACGGCGAGAGCGAGGGCAAGGACGGTAAGGGCCTGTTCCCAGCGGGGCTGGAGCTCACCGCCGATCTGCACTCCATCGGCCAGTACCTCCAGGACGGCGAGCGGGACCTGCTGGAGACGGTGGTGTCCTTCGAACACAGCCGCAGTGCCGTGGTGGTGGCGGAGGACCCGGAAGATTTGGACGGGCTGAACTATGTGGCGGGCAGGACCATGGACTTCGTGGCCCTCCAGGCCCGGAGGGGAACCGCCTTGGCCCACGTGGACGGAGGCGTGCCCAACTTGGCGGTCACCCTGCCCCAGCGGGATGAGGACAGCGTGGGCCGGCTCATCTACTTCTTCGAGTTCGCCTGCGCCATCTCCGGGCTGCTCATCGGGGTCAACCCCTTCGACCAGCCGGGGGTGGAGGACTATAAGAAAAATATGTTCGCCCTGCTGGGAAAGCCGGGTACCGAGGAACGGCGGGCCGAGCTGGAAGCCCGCATGAGCTGACCCGGATGGGAGGAAAATTCCATAAAGTTCGATGAAAGATATTGAAATCAAACGGTAAAAATGATACCATAAGAAAAAGGGGACTCCCCCTTCAAAAGTATAAGGAGTGATTGTGATGGTCAAAGTAATCATGGGCCTGAAGGGCACCGGCAAGACCAAACAGATGATCGATCTTATCAATACCGCGGTGGACAGCGAGCACGGCAACGTCGTGGCCATTGCTCATGGCACCAAGCTGACTTACGATATTAGCTACAAAATCCGTCTGGTGGACACTTCTGACTTTAATATGCCCACCTTTGATTACCTGAAGGGCTTTGTGTACGGCCTGTACGCCAGTAACTACGACATTACCCACGTGTTCATCGAGAGTCTGAATAAAATTGTTCCCACCGACGGCAGCCCCGAGGTGGAAGTATTCCTGGATTGGCTGGAGTCCTTCTCGGAGAAGTACGGCGTAAAGTTCACCGTCTCCATCAGCGCCGACGCCTCCCTGGCCCATGAGGGCGTGCGCAAATACTTCTGACCTGAATACATGATAGGCAAAAAGAAAGGCCCTGCGACGCAGGGCCTTTCTTTGTCCAAATTCACTTCGTTTTTTGTTTCATCAGATCGTCCATTTTGTAGTGCAGTTCGGAGAGCAGAAAGACAATGTAAATCAACACCAGGGAAAAGCCGGCACAGGTGAGGTGGATGAAAAGCGGCATCCATCCCTGCCGCCAGCCGCCGTTTAAGAGAAAGAACAGCGCCGCCAGCAAATTGACTGCCAACAGCACGGAAAGCACCGTATATGCCACGCGTTTCATTCTGATCCCATCCCTTCTGTGAAACTCTTGACAAACCAACCCAGCGGCGCGCCCTGATGCATCATTTTGTATCATTTTTGCTTGTTTTCTCATTTTTACTATATGGTATTGTTCTGAGCCTGTCAACGGAATTTTCAGTTTTCCTTATTTGTATCTGTATTTTGGCCAGAATATATGGCAGGCAGCAGAAAAGCCCCGCACCGCAGGGCATTTCTTAGTTTGGAATAAAGGAGGGCAACCATGGACACAAAGGCGTTTTTTGACATGAGCTATGGCCTCTACATCCTGGGGGTGATGGACGGGAACCGGCCCACCGGATGCACGGTGAACACGGTGTTCCAGATCACCAGCGATCCTCCGGTGATGGCCATCAGTTGCAACCACCAGAACTTCACCAATGAGGTCATCAAGCGAACTGGGCGGGTGGCGGTGGCCATCTTGGACCAGGACACCCCCCTGGACACCATCGGCGGCTTCGGCTTTCGCTCTGGCCGGGAGGTGGACAAGTTCGACGGGGTGGAATTTGTGCGAACCAGCGGCGGCCTGCCCGTCCCCAAAGAGCATCTGTGCGGTTGGCTGGAGTGCCAGGTGGAGGGCAGCTTTGAGGGATCCACCCACACGGTGTTCTTTGCCCGGGTGGTGGACTGCGCGCGCACCGGGGGCGGAACGGTGCCGCCCATGACCTACGCCCTCTACCACGACGTGAAAAACGGAAAGACGCCTCCTACCGCCCCCCACTACCAGCCGGAGGAGCCAAAGGCGGCGGAGGGAAAGTGGATCTGTCCCTTCTGCGGCTATCAGTATGACGGGGACGTGCCCTTTGAGGAGCTGCCCGACGACTGGAAGTGCCCCATGTGTGGCCAGCCCAAGCGATTGTTTGAGAAAAGATAAATCCATGCCCCATTCAAAAGGAACGAGCAAGGCCCGCCGCAAATCTGCGGCGGGCCTTTGCATTTGCCTTGGGGATAGGTCAGAAAAACTGGTTACGCGGCGGTCAGAGTGACGACGCCGGTGTTAGTAGTTTCCACCTCGGGGAGAATCTCGGTGTTGGCATAGCACTGGACGGTCTTGGTGGCGGAGGTGTCCTGATCCACCGCGGGGGCCTCGCCTGTGTAGATGATCTCCAGCTCACAGCCGTTGGCCACATAGACCTTCAGCGGGCGGTTGAAGGTAGAGCCGTCCACATACAGGCGGACAGCGGCAAAGGAGCCAAATTCAGTGCCAGTGATGGAGATGTCGTACTCGTCTTCACCCAGTTCACCCAGTTGAATCTCACCGCAGTCGATGTACTTCAGGACCAGCTTACCCTCCCGGACCACATTGGCGATGGCGCCGGTATAGGTGACGTCGCAGTCCTCCAGGGTGATGGAGGTGACGTCGGACAGCATAGAGGTGTTGTTGGTGCAGGAGGTGGGGCTCATGACCAGGGTGCTGTCATAGCCGTAGAAGGTGGAGATGCCGGTCTGGTTGCCGGTGCCAGCGCCGAAGTAGTCGGAACCCAGCACGTAGGTGGTGGCGGCCTCATCCATAAAGCCGCCGGCCACGGTGTCGGTGCCCTGGTTGACGGTGGTGTTGTCATAGACCACGATGCCGGAGAAGAAGTCAGAGGAGGTCACCCGGTCAGAGGCCAGAAGCGTACAGTCCTCATAGATCAGGGTGCCGTCGTAGCACAGCAGGCCGGAGGTGTTGTTGTCGGTCTTGCAGTTGATGAGGTGGGCGGTAGCGCCGGCCTCTACCTCCAGCCCCATGACGGACTGGTGAGCGAAGGAGGATTCATCCGTATAGTTCAGGGTAGAATCCTGAATGGTCAGATAGGTGTCCTCCCCGTAGGCTAAGATGTGGGCGCAGTGGCCCCAGCGGTAGGCCAAGGGATAGGGGTTGGCGGCGCTGATCTTGCCATAGGTGATTTCAGAGTTGTTCAGAGTGACCTTAGCGCCGTCCCGGACGATGACGCCATTGAGGGAGGCAGGCTCTGTCTCCCCACCGATGAACCAGTTCTCGCCGGTGAGGGTAGTGTCCTTGTCAAAGACCTTTGTCTCATCTGTTTCTTGAAGCAGGGTTTCGGTCATCTGGTGGCGGCCGCCGGTGCCAGCGCAGATGTCATACAGCACCTGGATAACATCCACTTTCTTCATATCTCCGGTGAGGTCGTCACCTTCAGCAGGGGTGTACAGGCCGGCCTTGACCATGGCACCCACATAGGGTTTGGCCCACTCGCTGACCGTCACGCCAGCCAGAACCTGGTTGGCTTCCTCAGCGGACAGGGCCTCCAGGGTATAGTCAAAGTTGGCGTTGACCTGCATGGTTTCAGAGGTGGGGAACTCCGGGTTGGCGGTGGTGCCGTCCTGGTAGTTAATCAGACGGAACAGCGTGGTCAGCAGTGTCTCGGTGGTGACATAGCCGTATGGGTCAAAGCAGTTGACCCCGGCCTGGCCGGTAGCGGACTCCTCAGCGGACAAGGCACCCACGCCGTTCATGATGCCGGACCAGCGCACATTGGTGACGGCGTCATTGAACTTCATACCGATGGTGGAACCCATCTGGTTGATAGGCACGTCGTCATAGAACCACATGCCGTCATCATTGACGATGGAGTAGTAGCGGTAGAGGAAGAAAGCCAAATCATAGCGGTAGAAGGGATCATCGGCCCCGAAGGTGGTAAAGGTCTTACCGCCGTTGGTGACGCCGGAGGACAGCCACCAGTTGACGGCGTCTTTCGCTTCGGGATAGGCAGCCAGATCGGTGAAGTCGTCAAAGGTGAACAGACCGGTGTTGCCGCCGCGGTGATAGGCGTTGGCGCTCTGAGTAGGGGCGTGTTCGCCCACCTCCAGGGTGTAGCCGCTGGGCTGTAGGGTCACGGACGCGGCGCTGGCGGATGTGGCGACCGCTCCGGCCAGGCCCACGGCCATGGTCAGGGAGAGAAGCCGCCTGAGTTGTTTCTTCATACGCAAGAACTCCTTTCGTTGGTTCGTTTGCCGGGGAAATGACCGGCATCCTGCTACAATTATAGTATAATTCGGAGAAAAATCAATAGGAAATAAAAAATATTATAGTGATATATAAAAAACGTTGTGGGGGTGAAACGAAATGTTGTGGAAGAAAAGTTAGTAGGCCATGGGAGCCGTCCCATGGCCTACTAACTCTGTTTTAAGAAATAAATGGTAAGAAGACTTGTCCTTCACCTTGATGGTTATAAGCAGGTCGCCGTCGTCGGCACAAGCTCCATATCCTTCGCTTCCGCTGTGGGCGAAAGCTCATCCATTCCGCTGTGCCTCCTCCTCCCCACAAGATCTTCGATCTTGCAGGGTCCCCATAGGTCAAGGCCGGTTCACGGGGAGTTAGTCCTTTACCTTGATGGTCATGAGCAGCTCACCGGCCTTGACGGAGGTGCCCTCCTTGATGAACACCTCGTCCACGATGCCCGCCATCCGGGCCACCACGCTGGTCTCCATCTTCATGGCCTCAATAACGGCCAGAACCTGGTTTTCCTCCACGGCGTCGCCAGGCTTGACGTTGACCTTGGACACCATGCCGGGGATGGAGGAGCCCACCTGGCTCTTGTCTTCGGGGTCGGCCAGCACGACAACCTTGCCCTTGACCTCGGCCCGCTTGTCGGGCACGGCCACTTCCCGGCGCATGCCGTTGAGCTCGAACTCCACGACCCGGTTGCCCTCCTCGTCCAGCTCGCCCAGGCCCAGGTACTTGATGACCAGGGTTTTGCCGTCCTCGATGTTGATCTTGTTGGTCTCGCCCAGGGCCATGCCGTTGAAGAACACATGGCTGCCCATCCGCATCAGGTAGCCGTACTCCTTGGCGTGCTCCCAGAATTCCTTGACCACCTTGGGATAGAAGCAGTAGGCGATGACCTGTTTCATATCGGTCTTGGGGCAGAACTGGGAGACCTCTTTCCAGGCCTGGTCAAAGTCCACCGGGGGCAGCAGTTCGCCGGGGCGGCAGGTGATGGGCTGTTCGCCCTTGAGGACGATCTTCTGCAGCTCCTCCGGGAAGCCCCAGGCGGGCTGGCCCATCATGCCCTTGAAGTAGGACACCACCGAGTCGGGATAGCTCAGATCCTTGCCCTTGGTGCAGATGTTCTCCGGGGTCAGGTTGTTCTGGACCATGAAGATGGCCAGATCGCCCACCATCTTGGAGGAGGGAGTCACCTTGACGATATCGCCCAGCATGTCGTTGACCTGCTTGTACATCTCGTTGACCTCGTCAAAGCGGCTGCCCAGGCCCAGGGAGATGACCTGGGGCTGGAGATTGGTGTACTGGCCGCCGGGAATTTCGTAGCGGTAGATGTCGGTGACCGGGCTCTTGAGGCCGTGGTCAAAGCGCTCGTAGCGCAGCCGCACGTCGGCCCAGTAGTCGGTCAGCTTCTGCAGCTCCTTCAGGTCCAGCCCGGTGTCCCGCTCGGTGCCCTCCAGGGCGGCCACCACCGCATTCATGGAGGGCTGGCTGGTCAGGGAGGACATGGAGGAGATGGCGGTGTCCACGATGTCCACCCCGGCCTCGGCGGCCATCAGCAGGGTGGCCACCTGGTTGGCGGTGGTGTCGTGGGTGTGCAGGTGGATGGGCAGGCCCACCTCCTGCTTCAGGGTGGAGACCAGCTTCTTGGCGGCATAGGGCTTCAGCAGGCCGGACATGTCCTTGATGGCCAGGATGTGGGCGCCCCGCTTCTCCAGCTCCTTGGCCATGTCCACATAGTATTTCAGGGTGTACTTGTCCCGCTTGGGGTCCAGAATGTCGCCGGTGTAGCAGATGGTGGCCTCCAGCAGCTTATTCTGCTTCAAGACCTCGTCCATGGCGATCTCCATGCCGGGGATCCAGTTCAGGGAGTCAAAGACCCGGAACACGTCGATGCCGCTGATGGCGGCCTCCTTGACAAAGGCCCGGATCAGGTTGTCGGGGTAGTTGGAGTAGCCCACGGCGTTGGCGCCCCGGAGCAGCATCTGGAAGGGGATGTTGGGGATCTTCTTGCGCAGCAGCTCCAGCCGCTCCCAGGGGTCCTCGTGGAGGAAACGGTAGGCCACGTCAAAGGTGGCGCCCCCCCACATCTCCAGGGAGAAGCAGTCGGCCAGGATGTCGGCGGTGCCGTCAGCCCCCTTGAGCATATCCCGGGTGCGCATCCGGGTGGAGAGCAGGCTCTGGTGGGCGTCCCGCATGGTGGTGTCGGTGATGAGCAGCTTCTTCTGGTCCAGCACCCACTGCTTGACCGCCTCGGGGCCGCTCTTGTCCAGGATTTGCTTCAGGCCGTCCCGGGGCACCTCCCGGGTGGGCTGGGGGAAGCGGGGGGTGTCATACTGCTTGCGCTCGGCATTGGGGGCGGCGACCTGAATGTTGGCGATGTAGCGCAGCACCCGGGTGGCCCGGTCCCGGCTGTTCTCAATCTCAAAGAGCTCCGGGGTATCGTCGATAAACTTGGTGTGGCACTGGCCGGCCTGGAATTTCGGGTGGTGCAGGATGTTGGTGACAAAGGGGATGTTGGTCTTGACCCCCCGGATGTGGACCTCATTGATGGCCCGCATGGCCTTGCGGCAGACGCCCAGGAAGGTGTTGTCCCAGCTGGTCACCTTGACCAGCAGCGAGTCGTAATAGGGGGAGATGGAGGTGCCGGTGCCGGCGTTGCCCCCGTCCAGCCGGACGCCGAAGCCGCCGCCGGAGCGGTAGGCGGTGATCTTGCCGGTGTCCGGGGCAAACCCGTTCAGCGGGTCCTCGGTGGTGACCCGGCACTGGATGGCGTAGCCGTTGACGTGGACGTCCTCCTGGCAGCTCAGGCCGATCTCCGGGGTGGAGAGGGGGTAGCCCTCGGCGATGAGCAGCTGGGCGCGCACCAGGTCGATGCCGGTGACCTGCTCGGTGACGGTGTGCTCCACCTGGATCCGGGGGTTCATCTCGATGAAGTAATGGTTGCCCTCCTTGTCCACCAGGAACTCCACGGTGCCGGCGGAGACGTAGCCCACGCTCTTTGCAATTTTCACCGCGTCCTCGTGAAGGGCCTCGATGGTGGCCTCCGGCACACTCCAGGCCGGGGCGAACTCCACCACCTTCTGATAGCGGCGCTGGAGGGAGCAGTCCCGCTCCCCCACGTGGTAGACATGGCCGTACTTGTCGGCCAGGATCTGCACCTCGATGTGCTTGGGCTCCACCAGGAACTTTTCGATGAAGATGTCATCGTTGCCGAAGGCCTTTTTGGCCTCGCTCTTCACCAGCTCAAAGGCGGGCTTGACCTCCTCCGGGGTGTTGCAGCGCCGCATGCCCCGGCCGCCACCGCCGGCGGCCGCCTTCAGGATGACGGGGAAGCCGTAGCTGATCGCCTTCTCCAAAGCCTCGTCGGCGTCCTTCAGAGGTTCGGTGCAGCCCGGGATGATGGGCACGCCGCAGGCGATGGCCGTGGCTTTGGCCGCCAGCTTGTCGCCCATCTGGGAGAGCACCTCGGCGGGAGGGCCCACGAAGGTGATGCCCGCCTCATCGCAGGCCCGGGCGAAGTCGGCGTTTTCGGACAGAAAGCCGTAGCCGGGGTGAATCGCGTCCACCCCCCGGCGGCGGGCCAGGTCGATGATACCCGGGATATCCAGATAAGCGCCCAGAGGGCTCTGATTTTCGCCGATCAGATAGGCCTCGTCCGCCTTGGTGCGGAACAGGCCGTTGGTGTCCTCGTTGGAGTACATGGCCACCGTGTGCAGCCCCAGGTCGTGGCAGGCCCGGAAAATGCGGATGGCAATCTCGCCGCGGTTGGCGGCCAGAACTTTGTTGAACGTGCGTACTGCCATAGACGATCGATCCTTTCCATATCAGACTCAACTTGTGAACTCAAATGCGCCCGTCCCGGGGACAGGCAGAACTCTTGTGTTCTATTATACTTTCAAAAACAACTTTTGCAAGTGTTTTTAATAAAACTTGCAAACAAAAGTTTGGCGTGCGCCCACATCAAAATAGGACAATGTGCCCAGGGCGGTTGATTGGCATCGGGGGAAATGGTAGAATGGGCAAAAAAGCAGAGGGGAGAACGCGGTATGAAATTGGAGACACAGCGGCTGGTGCTGCGCCCCTGGGAGGATGAGGACGCCCCGGCCCTTTACAAATACGCCCAGGACCCCCGGGTGGGCCCCATCGCGGGCTGGCCGGCGCACACCAGCGTGGAACACAGCCGGGAGATCATCCGGAGCGTGTTCTCAGCGCCGGAGACCTACGCGGTGGTGCTGCGGGAGACCGGAGAGCCGGTGGGCAGTGCCGGCATCATAGCCCCCAGCCATGGCGGCATTCCCATGGAAGAGGGGGAGGCGGAGATCGGCTACTGGATCGGCGTGCCCTATTGGGGCCGGGGGCTGATCCCGGAGGCGGTGGAAGTTCTGCTGGAGCGCTGCTTCACCCGGCTGGGCTGTCACACCGTCTGGTGCTGCCACTTTGACGGCAACGAGAAATCCCGCCGGGTCATGGAGAAGTGCGGCTTCACCTATCACCACTCGATTACGGAGGAGCCCAACCAGTACAACGGCATCGCCGTCACCCATGTCACCCGGCTCACCCGGGAGGAGTGGCTGGCCCGCCGGGGCCAGGCTGCCGGGGCGGAGGAGGGCGGCGTATGATCCTGATCGCCTGCGTGGACGACAATCTGGGCATGGCCTTCAACCGCCGCCGCCAGAGCCAGGACCGGGTGCTGCGAGGGCGCATGCTGGAGCGGGTGGGGGATGCGCCCCTGTGGATGCGCCCCTATTCCGCCCGGCAGTTCGGCCCTCTGTCCCCCAATGTCCGCCCGGCGGAGGATTTCCTGGAGCGGGCGGGGGCGGGGGAGTACGCCTTCACCGAGCTGGATGCCCCGGGGCGATGGGTCCGGCAGATCGAAGGGATCCTCCTGTACCGCTGGGGGCGCAGCTATCCCGCCGACCTGACCTTTGACCTTTCCCTGGAGGGGTTCGCGCTTCAGTCCAGCCTGGACTTTGCCGGCTCCTCCCACCCCGAGATCACAGAGGAGATTTATATCAGATGAGAGATAGGATGAAGAACACGGGCCTGTTGGCCCTGCTGCTGGCCCTGTGCCTGACCCTGGCCGCCTGTGGCGGGAAGGAGGGCGAGACGCCCGCGGAGGAGTCCGTCAACGTCCGGGTGGCGGCCCTGAAGGGCCCCACCGCCATGGGCATGGTGAAGCTGATGAGCGATTATGCTCCTGTGGAGGAAGCGTTGGAGGATAAGGAGAATGTGGTGACCGCTGGCGGCGGAAACACCTATGAGTTCACCCTGGCCGCCTCCGCCGACGAGGTGTCCCCCAAGCTGATGCAGGGGGAGCTGGACATCGCCGCCGTGCCCGCCAACCTGGAGGACTTCCAGATCGACTTTGCCGCCCTGGAGGCCGCCCTCTCCCCCCAGGTGAAGGGGATTATCATCAACAGCCCCAACAACCCCACCGGGGTGGTCTACTCGGAGGCGACCATCCGGAAGCTGGCCCAGATGCTCACCGCCAAGTCCCAGGAATACGGCCACCCCATCTGGCTGATCTCCGACGAGCCCTACCGGGAGATCGTCTACCAGGCGGATCCCCTGCCCTGGGTCCCCTCCTATTATACCAATACCTTGGTGTGTTATTCCTACAGCAAGTCCCTCTCCCTGCCCGGGCAGCGGATCGGCTATGTGCTGGTGCCCCGGACGGCAGAGGACTTTGACCTGGTCTACGCCGCCGTGTGCGGGGCAGGCCGGGCCCTGGGCTATGTGTGCGCCCC
>OLVR01003467.1_pt1 | contig 10116 bp, 10 predicted proteins | sample 1673261 | NCBI WGS metagenome assembly OLVR01 (sample SAMEA3178938, study PRJEB25190) | human gut metagenome | biome: human gut; feature: human-associated habitat; material: faeces | place: Austria | collected 2013 | reverse complement strand
CCTTGAATTCGATTGTGTTGTATAATGAAAGTGCCAAAACAAACATTTGCAACATTTACGAAAGAAGGTGTCTCTCGCAAATACTATACATCATTCCTCATTCATATACAACCAGTTTAAAAAATTAAACTTATGCAAATTTTATTCGAACCGAGTAATAAACCATCTTATGAGTATCCTAATCAGTATTTTCATTTTAGGATATCATGGAAAAACTACGGACTTTGCTAAAAACAGTTCCTGTCACAGAACGACGATTGCCCATTTTCTCAATTCCGGAAAATGGGATGATTCATTACTTTCAGATACGTTAAAATGCTCTGTCATTGAGATTATTTATTCAGAAGCAGCACGCACCGGAAAGCCTGTTTTCTGCATTGTGGACGATACGATTGCTTCAAAGACAAAGCCTTCGTCACGGGCTTTACATCCGATTGAAGATGCGTATTTTCACCAATCCCATTTAAAGGGAAAACAGGACTACGGGCATCAGGCAGTTGCTGTTATGCTTTCCTGCAATGGCATTGTTCTGAACTATGCTTTTGTAATGTACAATAAGTCAATTTCCAAGATTGACATTGTACAAAGCATTGCAAAGGAGCTGCCTGTTCCACCGGTAATGTCCTATTTTCTTTGCGACTGCTGGTATGTTTCTGAAAAGATAATCAATACCTTTGCACAGAGAGGGTTCCATACCATCGGTGCTTTGAAAACAAACCGTTTGCTGTATCCATCGGGAATGAAAAAGAAACTTCGTGAACTGGCCGCCGAATTGTCTGTTACACATCGTGAATTTGACCTTGTGACAGTCAAAAAACGAAACTATTATGTGTACCGGTACGAGGGAAACCTCAACGGCATAGAAAATGCGGTAGTTCTTTTGAGTTATCCGGAAAAAGCATTTGGTAATCCCAAAGCATTGCGTGCTTTCATCAGTACAAACGCAGCCCTATCTACACAGGAGATTCTTTCCTGGTATGTGTGTCGATGGCCGATTGAAGTATTTTTCCGCCAGTGTAAGGATAAACTGGCACTGGACAGCTATCAGATACGCTCTGCACAGGGAATCAAAAGGTACTGGCTGCTTATGTCACTGGCACATTTCATGTGTGCAGTGGGTACTGGTAGGTTCTGTTCGTTTGAAACTGGATATCACGAAATCTGTGATACCATTCAGCTGGAAAAGTATCGTTATCTTTTTCAATGCGCAAAGGAAAGCAATGATTTTGATTCATTTATGAAATTCGCAGTGTAGTTTTGTGCAATTTTTCAAATTTGCTCATTTATAGATACAAAATCAAGTTTTCTGTTCCGTGAAAAATCAACTTCTGGATTTTTTGAAAACAACCATGGGGCGGTCGCCATTTCATGGATTAAAGATGACAATTTGTTTTTTACATGTTCCGCAAATATCATAAGCGTTACCTCCAAAATGTAATACATTTAAGTGGCTTCGCCGCAAATTTTTCTATATTTGTCAAGGATTTTTTACAAATAAAGTATATGTAAATTTATATAAACTAATTGTGGTTTACATAAAACAAGACTCTTTCGTATATATCATTACAAAAGAGCCTTTAAACACTATTTCTTATCAATATTAGTTACTGTATAGCCTAGTCTTTCTATAGCTGACTTTATATCTTCCTGTGACACGCCATCTTCTATTTCCACAACAGCCTGTTTCTTATGAAGATTTACATCTGCAGAAACATTATCCATTTCATTAAGTTTGTTCTGTATTCTCATAGAGCAGTTTTTACAAGTCATACCCTCTATAGAAATTACCAATGTTTCTTTAACATTTGCAAGTTTTTTCTTTTTTACCTTAATGTCAGAGCCACCACCACAGCAACCACCTTCACCTCTAAAGTGTTTTGCCGAATTGACAACAGCAAAGATTATAATTAAAGCTAATACTATACATATAATAACTGTTGACACAGTCAATCATCTCCTAATTTTAATGTCCGTATTTTTTCATAATTCTATTTTTTAGCCAAGTTAAAAAGAGCATAGCACAAATAATAGAACCAAATGTCAAAACATCTAAAAGTACATTTAAAACTACCATATAAAGCACCTCTCTTATAAGTAAACTTACTACCTTTACAAGGTTAGTATAAGCTAACTTTTTCTATAAGTCAACCACTTTATTGAGAAGATTTTATCAATTAGTCTTTTTCTTTAAAAGTACTTTAAACATCAACAACAGTCCTGTTAAACCAAATACAAAATATCCCCTTGCAACTATATTTTCAAAGCCTATAAAAGACAGTAACAAAGACAAAAGTGCTACTGTAACACATACAACAGCCTTATTTTTTCCAGTTTTATTTTTCAAATACTGTGATGCACTATAACTATTACTAACAGCCGTAGTAAATACTGCTCCTCCTATTGTAAAAATATATAGATATGTCAGCAATTCCCCCTGTGGCAACAGGTTGAGTACAGGCAAGGGACAATTTTTTACAAACCCATAATACTTATACAGAGGAATTGCTATAGCCAAAGCTGTAATTCCAATTAAAATTGCCGAAAAAGTTGCCATACCTTTTTTATATTTATGCTCTGTTACAACTGCCAGAGAAGATGCCAGATTATAAGAAACATAAATAAAGGGAGAAAACACACCTTTTACACTACTTGCCGGAGGTCTGAACTCTATAGGCATAAGCATTAATTTTATGCCTACAATTACAGTAATTACTATCATAGGTAGGCATATTATTTCGCTAAAAGCTATAATATTTTCTGCCCCCATAATAGTAAGTGTACAGACCAAAAGAGCCATTAAAACACCAGTCAAAATTTTATTTACACCAAAAAGCTCCCACACTATTTCTCCCATAGCCGAAATCATAGCAGAATAAAATATAATAAAAGACAGAAATATTACCACTTCGGCACAAAAAGGCATATCGGCAAGTATTTCGCCAAAATTGTTGTAGTATTTTGTCTTATATAGGCACAAGCCAAAAACTGCACTACTTACAATTACACCTAAAAGACCAACTATTCCATAGTCTGAAAAATACCTCATTATTTCCTGTCCCGTAGCAAAGCCTGCACCTAAAACTGTGCATACAAAAAGTGCTGCCAGCCTTATCATAAGAGCTTTACTACCTTATAAAGAGAATTTAGCACAAGCCAATTTTGAGGAAAGTCCTTTGTAATATTCCAGTAGCTTGCACCTACAAGATTATACTTATTTATTAAATTTAACTTTGCCACTACACTATCTGCATCTTCAAACCATACAACATGGGAATTTCCATCTTTAGTATAGTAAAAGTAAGGTGCTTGTGCTACTTCGTCATACTCTATAGTAACATTATTTTCTGATGCTATTTCCAAAGCCTGTTGAGGAGAAAGGGATTTTGCCCCAGTATTTCCTCTAACAAAAGGTAATGTCCAATCATAGCCATAAAGTGGAATACCCATTAATATTTTTTGAGAATTTATTTGGCTTACTCCAAACCTTACAACCTCCTCTACCTTATCTATAGGAGAAACTGCCATTGGTGGTCCATAGGTATATCCCCATTCATAGGTCATTAAAAGCACTAAATTAGCAGCTTCCCCTAGCCCCCTGTAATCGTGGGACTCATAAAGTAAACCTGGCTGATTTACTGAAGTTTTTGGAGCAAGTGCCACTAAAGATAAAAAGCCTTTGTCATTTAACTGTCTTGTCAAATTGGATACAAATTCAATATAATTGTCCCTGTTCTCTATAGGAAGATACTCAAAATCAATATCCAAAGCCATATAGCCTTTTTGCTCCATTATAGTAATAATATTTTCAATTAAAACCTGCTGTAGAACATTATCCTCCAATAGAGTTTTAGCCAAAACATTTGAAAAAGTTCCCTGTTCTGTTAAAGTGGAAATAAGCATAACCGGTGCAACACCATAATCTCTTGCTATTTTTATAAGCTCAGTATCGTCTGGTTCTATTAACACCCCCTCATCTGTAAAACCATATGTAAAAATAGTCAGAAAAGTAAGATAAGGCAAAGTTCTAAGCAAAAGCTGTCTATCAATATTAGGGTATGTATAACCGTTTGTAGCAATAAATCTTTTATCCTGACCATTTTTGTACTCTATAACTAAATTTTGCCCTGTATATATTTGAGCATTTTCAATAGATGGATTTTTTTGCAATATGTCTATAACTGAAGTATTAAATTTCTGTGCTATAGAATCAAGGGTATCCCCCTCCTCCACTATGTACTCCACCTCTGGCACTAAAATAACCAATTTTTGACCTACAACTAAGTTGTCAGGGTTAGGCGGAAAATTTGTGTTTAAAATCTGCTCTACTGTAACACCGTTTTCATTTGCTATATTTTCTAAGCTATCTCCTTGCTTTACAGTATAAATTATCATTTCATCACTCCTTATTTTAAGGGTATGATTATGTGGCAATTTTTATGAAATATTATCCTTACATTTCCTACAATCAAATTTGTAATATAGATGTAAAGTAAAATCTATTGCCTTTTTGTATTAAATATAGTACCATATAGATTGCGATGTTATGCCATTAAATAATTTGACATAAATCTGAGGAGGTCTATAAACCTATGTGTACAATAATGTCTGCAATATCGACTTGGTTCTTCCATAAAGTTGGTATGGATATTTTTTACTTTATAAATTGTTTCTTTGTTTACAGTTTTCTAGGTTGGATTTTTGAATGTATTGTTATTTCTTACGAAGAAAAAGCACCTGTAAACAGAGGTTTTATAAGAGGTCCTTTCTGCACAATATATGGTGTAGGAGCTTTAGGTACATATTTTCTATTTTTACCAATTTCCCATAACAAAGTATTGCTTTTCTTTTTAGGAGCGGTATTGGCGACAACTTTTGAATTTTTAGTTGCAAAACTTATGGTCAGACTTTTTGGAGAGTTTTGGTGGGATTACAACAACAAACCTTTTAACTACAAAGGTGTTATTTGCCTTGAAAGCACAATTTGCTGGGGCGTAATGACAATGTTGCTTTTTGTACTTTTCCAACCTCTTGTAGAAAGAATAGTAAATACTTACTACATTAGCTTTGGTAAACCTGTAGCTATAATTATTCTTTTGGTATATGCCCTTGACTTTTCAACTAGCTTTTATAAAGCCTATGAGGCTAAGGAGCAAAAGGAAAACAATACCGTTGCTTCAGATGACAGTCCAGAGTTTGAATACATAAAATAATATTAATAGACATATGTTGTCTTTTTAAACCATAATCCTACGATTTATTGCTGTAGAGTTATGGTTTTTTTGTTTTTCATTTAATTGTTTTATACCATTTCTTGTGATATAATTATTGAAAAATATGTATAAACTGGAGGTAACAAAAATGCGTGAAATTCCTGTTTCAGAAATTACAGAGGCAGTTAAAAAACTCTGTATTTCAGCAAATTACAACCTTAATTCAGATGTATATTCTGCTATTGAAAATTCAAAGGATAACGAACAATCCCCAATAGGCAAAAACATTCTTTCTCAGCTTTTGGAAAATGCTGACCTTGCCAAAGAAAATTGCAAGCCTATTTGTCAGGATACAGGTATGGCAGTTATATTTATGGAAGTAGGTCAAGAAGTACACTTTACTGGTGGAAACATTACTGATGCAATAAATGAAGGTGTTCGTCAGGGTTACATTGAGGGCTATTTAAGAAAATCTGTTGTAAGCGACCCTATTTTAAGAGTTAATACAAAAGATAATACCCCTGCTATTATTCATTATAACATTGTTGAGGGAGATAAAGTCAAGATTGATGTTGCTCCAAAGGGTTTTGGTAGCGAAAATATGAGCAAAGTTTATATGCTCAAACCATCTGACGGTATTGAAGGTGTTAAAAATGCCATTATTGACTGTATAGAAAAGGCCGGCCCTAATCCTTGCCCTCCTATGGTTGTTGGTGTAGGTATTGGTGGTAACTTTGAAAAATGTACAGAGCTTGCAAAAAAGGCACTTCTTCGCCCTGTAGGCAGTCATTCTGACAAAGAGTATGTAAAGGAAATGGAAAAGGAGCTTTTGGAAAGAGCCAACAATTTAGGTATTGGACCTCAGGGTTTAGGCGGAAACACTACTGTTCTTGGTATTAACATCGAAACCTTTGCAACTCATATTGCCGGTCTTCCTTTAGCTGTAAATATTAGTTGCCATGTTACAAGACATGGTCAGGTTACAATTTAGGAGGAATAGTTGTGAATAAGGGATTTTTTAACTTTTATTCTTTCAAATCGAAAATAAAGGGTATGTACGAAAATCACAACAGCCTTTTCCTTATTACCTGTATAGCTATTATTACTATACTGTTAGGTGGAATATTTGTACACACAAGCCTGATGCCTAAAACCTATAAATCAAGGGACTTTGTTTCCTCTGTAGTACAAACTCCAGAGAAGAAAATTTCCAACAGAGCCGATGTAAATGGTATTTTCACATATGGACCTTACATTAATTTGGATAAAGGTCAGTACAATATTACTCTCAATTATTCAAGTACAAAGGAACAGAAATTTGAAATTACCTATGGCAACGGTGGTCTTTATATCTATGACAATATATTGCCTGCCGGAGAAAATTCAAAGACATTCAAATTTAATGTACCCGAAAATATTTCTGATAAGTCCGTAGAAATACGAACTTATTACAATGGAAAAGGAGATTTTTATTTAAAAAGTGTTCAGTTAGAACCTTTGAAAAAATCTTTTATTCCTTTGTTGTATGTTCTCTGTTTTGTACTTTCTTCCCTTTTATGCTTTTTTGTTTTCAGAAGTGGCAAAAAATTGAGAGGACTTGCTATTGGATATATAGCTTTCCATTACATAGTGCTATATCCTATAATGAGTAAAGGTCTTATATCTATAGGACTTACATTTTTAGTTGCAACTGTTATGACATTTGCTGTAAATTTCAGACTGGAAATAGTTTCCTATGGTATAAAAAACTTAGAAAAACCTGTAGAAATAATCTGCACACTTTTAAGCAGTTACTTATTTACAAGTGGACTTATAATACTGCTTAATTCTGAGTCTTTTAGCAACATTAATTTTGCCGGTAATGTAGACTTTCCTAACCTTATATTGGAAATCCTTATTATTTTTAATGTTCTTATATTTATGCGTATACTGTTCTTCTCAAAGAAATTTACATATGTTCTAACAGAAGTTTCAGCAGTATTTTTAGGCTTTGAGCTTATAACTCATATTACTGAAAGAAATATTTATTTCACAATGGGTGTTGTTGCAATAATAGGCTTTATAACTTACTATCTTTGCAAACACAACCACTTAACTATAACAATTACGAAATTAAATGATACATTTGCATTTATTTTTATTACTGTACTTTTCCTTTTCTTCTGTGGATATTTTGGTACTATAACTATAGCAAAATACCGAGGTTTCTGCTCTCCAGCATTTGACTTTGGTATATTCTCACAGATGTTTGGAAGTATGATAAAAACGGGAATACAGTACACTACTGTAGAAAGAAATGAGTTGCTTTCTCACTTTGCTGTACACTGTTCCCCTATATGGTACTTGATGTTGCCATTCTACTTTATTTTCCCTACTCCTGAAACCTTGTTGGTTTGTCAGGTTGTACTTGTAGGTCTTGGTGTTTATCCTGTTTACCTGTTATGTAGACATAAAAGCGACAATATACCTATTGCCCTTATTATTTGTATCATATACTTGATAACTCCGGCTATGGTATGTCCTATGTACTATGATGTACACGAAACTTGCTTTTTACCATTTCTCATTTTGTTCCTAATGTACTTTATTGAAACAAAAAAATGGCGTATGGCATTTTTGTTTACTTTACTTGTATTACTTGTAAAAGAGGACTCAGCCCTTTACATAGTACCAATAGCATTGTACTTAATTACAGCTAAAAAGGAATACAAGAGAGGTATTGTGCTTTGTTTCATAGCTGTTGTTTACTTTGCTTTGGCTTATTCATTAGTAAACAGCTCTGGACACGATGTTGTAGCAGCAAGATACGGAATATATTGTCTACCTGGAGAAGAAGGCACAATGCCTATGTTTAAAAATATTATAAGAGACCCTGGTTTCTTGCTCCAGACTATGTTCCACGAGGATATGTTAACATTTGTACTTTATACTTTAGGTGTACTTCTTTTCATTCCTCTTATGGGTAAAAAGTTTTCTAACCTATTCTTGCTTTTACCATTTTTATTTATGCACCTTGCAACTAACTACCAATATCAGCACGAAGTAGGTTATCAGTATACATTTGGACCTTGTGCCCTTGTATTCTTCCTGTTTATACTTAATATATACAGATACCCTAAGAAAATAGCCTATGGCTTTGCTATAACAGCTCTTATAGGTTCTTGCTTTGCTACTTATACATATAAAGGCAAATTAAACTACTTTACAGAGTATTACTTGTCAAATAAGGAAGTATTTGACGAAACAGAATTAATGCTGAAAAAAGTTCCTAGTGATGTAACTGTTATTGCTAGTGATTTTCTTACAGCACACTTACCACAGGTAAAGGATATGTATGTATATCCTTATGATGACGGCGATATGCCAGATTACTATATTTTACAGCCTAGTTACATAGATAACTTTGACGATGTAGAAGAAGATATTTTATCTGAGGGTTACAAGGTCTTAGATGAAACCGATTTTGTAACAATATATGCCAAAAAAGATGCTAAACCATTAAATGACTAAGGGAGGTTTTAAAATGGAAATCAATATTACAACTCCTATATCTCGTGAAAAGGCAAAAAGCCTTAAAGCCGGAGATATGGTTAAAATAACTGGTGTTATTTATACGGCAAGAGATGCAGCACACAAAAGAATGTTGGAAAATCTTCACAAGGGTATTGCCCTCCCTGTAGATTTAAAAGACCAGACTATTTACTTTGCTGGCCCTGCTCCTGCAAAGCCTAACGAACCTATTGGTTCAGTTGGCCCAACTACTAGCTACAGAATGGACGCTTATTCTCCAGAAACTATCGAACTTGGTCTTACCTGTATGATAGGCAAGGGTGCAAGAAGTAAGGAAGTTGTAGACGCAATGAAGAAATACGGTGCTGTATATATTGGTGCTGTAGGTGGTGCTGGTGCTTTAATAAGCCAATGTGTCAAAAAATGTGAAGTTGTAGATTATGCAGATTTAGGTTCTGAGGCAATACACCGTCTTGAAGTTGTAGACTTTCCTGGTATAGTTATTATTGACAGTCAGGGAAACAACCTTTACGAAACTGAACCACCAAAATACAAAAAATAATCATTCTAAAAGTTGATATTATAAACTTACAAAAGGTAATCAAAAAAGGCATTTTTGCTACTTTTGATTACCTTTTTTTATTTTCAAGCACACTATTTTTAATAAAGTTTTTTCAATAATTACTTTAAAAAATTTAATAAAATATCCCCTTTTATTAATAAAATACAGCTTTTTGCATAAAATACAATTATAAAAGTTGTTATATTTCACTAATTTAATTTTATTGACAAATAACATCATAAGGCTTATAATTCTAATTAAGGGATGCAATGAAGCGTTTTTTTACAGCCGTCATTGTACGACTGTATTTTTTTGTAAAACCACCAATTTTACATAATAAACTACTTTATTCCCCACAACATATTAATAAAAGCATAGAACGGAGGATTTATTTAATATGAATTATGTTGATAAGGTATTAGCTGAACTTATTGCAAAGAACCCAGCTCAGCCAGAATTCCATCAGGCTGCTACAGAAGTTCTTAACACTATTAAGCCAGTTATCGAAGCTGATAAGAAGTACGAAGATGCTGCTTTACTTGAAAGATTAGTTGAACCTGAACGCCAGATTATGTTCAGAGTTCCTTGGATTGATGACAACGGTGTTGTTAGAGTTAACAGAGGTTACAGAGTACAGTTTAACTCTGCTATTGGACCATACAAGGGTGGTTTAAGATTACATCCTTCAGTAAACTTAGGTATTATCAAGTTCTTAGGTTTCGAACAGGTATTCAAGAACTCACTTACAACACTTCCAATCGGTGGTGGTAAGGGTGGTTCTGATTTTGATCCTAAGGGCAAGTCAGACAGAGAAATCATGGCATTCTGCCAGAG
>OLVR01003449.1_pt1 | contig 10166 bp, 7 predicted proteins | sample 1673261 | NCBI WGS metagenome assembly OLVR01 (sample SAMEA3178938, study PRJEB25190) | human gut metagenome | biome: human gut; feature: human-associated habitat; material: faeces | place: Austria | collected 2013 | reverse complement strand
TCGTAGGCGCCCTGGTCTGTGGAGAGGATCATGACCCCGTCCCCGTCGGGATAGGCCACGGCGCACTCCGGCTCCAGGAAGGCGTGCTCCGTCCAGGGTGTGGAGAAGTGCTGGGTCAGCACATGCTTCGATTTGGCGATGGCCTCTGCCGGGTTACCCCGCTGGATGTGCTTGTGGGCCAGGAGGTTCCCGGAGCGGTGGACCAGCGGCGCATCCGGCGCAGCGGCCTCCTCCGGGTTGTGGACGGCAGGGAGGACCTCATACGTCACCTTCACCAGCTTCTTGGCCTCCTCCAGCGTCTCCCGGTCACGGGCACACACCAAGGCCACGGCGTCCCCCAGATAGTGGGTGATCTCGCCAATGCCGATCATGGTGGGCTGATCCTTTTTCAGGTGGCCCACATTCACCTTGCCGGGGATGTCCTTCTGGGTCAGAACGCACACCACACCGGGCAGCGCCTCCGCCTCGCTGGTATCGATGGACAGCACACGGGCACGGGCATACTGGCTGCGGACGGCACTGCCGTAGCACATCCCGTCCACGTACACGTCGTCGGGGTACTGGCCGTAGCCCAGTACCTTCTCCGCCACATCCAGACGGTGGACCCGGCTGCCCATCTGCCAGTCAACGGCGGCAGGCTGCGGCAGCTTCCCCTGCCGGAAAATTTTACCCGCCAGCAGGATGCCGTCGATGATCTTCACATATCCGGTGCAGCGGCAGATGTTGTTGCGGATGGCGAAGGCCGCCTCCTCACGGGTGGGGTCGGGGTTTACATCCAGCAGCGCCTTGGCGGAGATGACCATGCCGGGGATGCAGAAGCCGCACTGCACGGCCCCCGCCTCACCGAAGGCAAAGACGTAGACCTGCTTCTCCCAGTCGGACAGCCCCTCCACGGTGACGATGGTTTTCCCCTCCAGCTTCTCCGTCTGCGGTACACAGGCCTTGGTGGGCTTGCCGTCAATGAGGACATGGCAGGTGCCGCAGGCACCCTCGCTGCATCCGTCCTTCACAGAGGTCAGGTGCAGGGTATCCCGCAGATAGCGGATGAGTTTTTGATTTTTCTCCACGGTGACGGGGTGACCGTTGACGATAAAGCTGGCCATGACGTGTCTCCTTCTGCGAAATTACGCTGATTTTATCGGAATTGCACATGATATCCGGAGATATTATACTATATTTTTGTTGCCTACGCAAGCCGGGACAGGGAAAAGCCTGATTCTATTTGGAGAATAACCCTTTCCCCTCCAAGACCGGCAGGAGAGGGGTATACACACAAAACACCGCCCCATCCCGGCTTTGCCGGATGGGGCGGTGTTTTTTTACAGCTCCAGCTCGTAGTAGCCCGCCACGTCCATGCTCTGGGTCAGAGCCTCCAGCTGCGGCCGCAGGGACAGCTCTGCCCGCCACGCAAGGCCGCAGTCGGCGGTGATGGTGCGGGGAACGGGGATCAACCGGCCTGCAAGGCCCGCCTCCTGACACCGCTGCTCCATGGCCATGGCCTCGGAGGTGGTGTGGAAGGTGATAAGAAGCCAACGCTTTTTTTCGATCATTCTGCAACGCTCCTGACTGCCGCAATGGCGGCCTGTGTTTCCTCCTCCGTGTTGAACCAGCCGAAGCTGAACCGCACGGCCCCCTGTGCCATCGTACCCAACGCCCGGTGCAGCCGGGGGGCGCAGTGCGCGCCGGGCCTTGTGGCGATGGAGAACTGCTCCGCCAGCACGTCACTGACCTGAGAGGAGTCATAGTCCCGGATATTCAAAGACACCACCGGCGCCCGGTCCCATGTGGTGAAGTCGCCGTATACGGTGATGCCGGGGATGGCGGACACCCCCTCGTAAAACTGCCGGGCCAGCGCCTGCTCGTGGCTGCGGATGGTCTCCAGCCCCGTCTCCTCCAGATAGTCCAGCGCTGCCGACAGCCCGGCGATGCCGTGGCCGTTGAGGGTGCCGGCCTCCAGCCGGGTGGGATACTGGGGCGGCTGCTGGGGCAGATACGTCTGCACTCCGGTGCCGCCTACCTTGAAGGGGCGGATGTCCACCCCCGGAGCGATGCACAGTCCGCCGGTGCCCTGCGGCCCCAGCAGGCTTTTGTGACCGGTGAAGCACACCACGTCGATGCCCATGGCCTCCATGTCGATGTCGAACACCCCCGCCGTCTGGGAGGCGTCCACCACCAGCAGCAGGCCGTGCTCCTTGGCGAAGCGGCCGATGGCCCGGATATCCAGCAGATTCCCCGTCAGGTTAGAGCCATGGGTGCAGACGATGCCCCGTGTGTTGGGCCGCAGCAGGCGGCGGAAATCGTCGTAGTCGATGCAGCCTTGCCGATCCGCCGGCAGGAAGTCCACCTCCACCCCCTCCAGCCGGTACAGGGGCCGCAGCACGGAGTTGTGCTCGCAGTCAGTGGACAGCACATGGTCACCGGGGGCGAACAGCCCGTCGATGGCGATGTTCAGGGCCTCGGTGGAGTTGCAGGTGAACACCACCCGCTCCGCAGCGGAGCAGCCCAGCAGCCTGGCCAGCTGCTCACGGGTGCGGTAGATGACCCGTGAAGCGTCCAACGCCTCCTGATGGGCGCTGCGCCCGGAGTTGCCCATGGTGGCCATAGCCCGCACCACCGCCTCCGCCACACAGGGGGGCTTTTTCAGGGTGGTGGCGGCATTATCCAGATAGATCACAACAGGAACCGCCTTTCTGTCCCCGAAGGGACGCTTTTATCCGCAGAGTTTTTCCTCACAGGGGCCTTCTGCCCGCAGGGGGCAGTCTCATTCCGTCTAATTGTATCACAGTTCGAAAAAAATACAATCTTTTCATACAATATTTGATGAAAATTTCTCCGGACACGGAGACTGTTTGTGTGCCAGAGCCGTCCACCGAGAGGGCGTTCCGTGGTCGGGTACGGCACCCCGTGGCCGGGTACGGATATCCCCCTGCCGGGAAGGGCAGGGGGATACGGAACATACTCAGGCGAAGAACTGGCTCAGCAGGGACAGCACCTCCGTCTTGCCGTCTCCCTTCTCGGCGGAGAAGGGGACCAGCGGCGTGTCGGGGGGAAGCTCCAGCGTCTGGCGGATGACCTCCAGATTTGGCTCTACTTCCCTCTTTTTCAGCTTGTCCACCTTGTTGGCCACCACCAGCATGGGGCAGCCTGCCTCTTTGAACCAGTTGCACATGGTCACGTCGTCCGCAGAGGGCTTGTGCCGGGCATCTACGATGAGGACTCCCAGCGAGATAAGCCCCGGCTCCTGAAAGTAGCTCTCCATCAGGCGGCCCCAGCGATCCCGCTCCTCCTTGCTGACCTTGGCATAGCCGTAGCCGGGCAGGTCGGTAAAGTAGAGCTTGCCGTCGATGCGGAAGTAGTTCACCTGAGAGGTCTTGCCGGGGGTAGCGCCCACCCGTGCGAAGTTCTTCCGGTTCAGCAGCCGGTTGATGACGGAGGACTTGCCCACGTTGGAGCGTCCGGCAAAGGTCACCTGGGGTCGACCGTCCCGGATAAAGGCGTTTTGGGTGGTGGCGGACAGCACGAACTCCGCCTTGTTGAAGTTGATGGTCATGATGGCCTCCTTCTCTGACTGCCTCAGACCCGCAGGGCCGGGGCAGCCGGTTCCATGGGCAGGGCGGTCATGTGCTCCACCGCCGACACGGCAGGGGAGGGGACCAACGCTGCCGCAAACACCTGATCCACGCTTTCCACCGGCACGAAGTGCAGGGCCGCCCGGACGGTCTGGTCGATCTCCTCCAGATCCTTGACGTTGTCCTTGGGGAGGATCACCGTGCGGATGCCGCTGCGGAGAGCGGCCATGGTCTTTTCCTTCAGTCCGCCGATGGGCAGTACCCGGCCCCGCAGCGTCACCTCGCCGGTCATGGCCACATCGCCCCGGACCTTCCGTCCCGTCAGAGCGGAGAGCATGGCGGTGGTGATGGCGATGCCGGCGGAGGGGCCGTCCTTAGGTACCGCCCCCTCCGGGAAGTGGACGTGGATGTCACGGGTCTTGTAAAAATCCTTCTCGATGCCCAGCTCGCCGCACCGGCTCCGCAAGCACGTCAGCGCCGCCCGGACGGACTCCTGCATGACGGTACCCAGATTGCCGGTGAGCTCCAGCTTGCCGGAACCCTCCATGACGCCGGCCTCCACCTCCAGAATTTCGCCGCCTACCTCGGTCCAGGCCAGACCGTTCACCACGCCCACCTGATCCCGTGTACTATGTACGCCGTCCTGATACCGCACCACGCCCAACAGCTCCCGCAGGGAGTCGGGGGTCACATCCACCCGCTTCTCCCCACCGTCCACCAGACGCATGGCGGTCTTGCGGCACACCTTGCCCAGCTGCCGCTCCAACAGTCGAACGCCGGATTCTCTGGTATAGCCGGAGATGATCTGCCGGATGGCGTCGTCCGACAGGCGCAGCTGGGTCTTTTTCAGCCCATGCTCCTTCATCTGCCGGGGCAGCAGATAGCGCTTGGCGATCTGCAGCTTCTCCTCGTCGGTGTAGCTGGTGAGCTCGATGACCTCCATCCGGTCCAGCAGGGGCCGGGGAATGGTGGAGGTGGTGTTGGCGGTGGTGATGAACAGCACCTGACTCAGATCCACCGGGATCTCCAGATAGTGATCCCGGAAGGCGTAGTTCTGCTCGCTGTCCAGCACCTCCAGCAGGGCGGAGGCGGGGTCGCCCCGCATATCGCTGCCCAGCTTGTCGATCTCGTCCAGCACCAACAGGGGATTGTGCGTTCCGGCCTGCTGCATGGCGGTCAGGATGCGGCCGGGCATCGCGCCGATGTAGGTCTTGCGGTGGCCCCGGATGTCCGCCTCGTCCCGGACGCCGCCCAGACTCAGCCGGGCCATCTTCCGGTGCAGGGCCTTGGATACCGACAGGGCGATGGAGGTCTTGCCCACGCCGGGAGGGCCAACCAGACAGAGGATCTTCCCCTTGGAGTCAGGGCTCAGCTGCCGCACCGCCACGAACTCCAGAATACGCTCCTTCACCTGCTCCAGACCGAAGTGATCCCGGTCAAGGATGCGCCGGGCCTGCGCCACGTCCGCCCGGTCACGGGTGTACTTGCCCCACGGCAGCTCCAGACACACGTCCAGATAGTTGCGGATGACGGAGCCCTCGGCGCTGCCGAAGGGCTGCTTGGCCAGCCGGTCTACCTCCTTCATGAGCTTGCGGTGCAGCTCCTCCGGCAGGTGCAGGGCGGTGATGCGGGCCTCATAATCCGACAGCTCCTCGTCGCCGTCCTCCCCCAGCTCGTGCTGCAGCACCTTCAGCTGTTCCCGGAGGATCATATCCTTCTGGACCTGCGCCACCCGCTGGCGCACCTTCTGCTCCATCTCGAACTCCAGCCCCATGACGTCCACCTCGTGGGTGAGGATGTCATTGACCAGCTGGAGCCGCTTCACCGGGTGCAGTTGATCCAGTACCCGCTGCCGGTCCTGATGCCGCAGGGTCAGGTTCTGGGCGATGAAATCCGCCAGGCGGCCGGGATCACGCTGATCCAGCACCTGCGCCACCACCTCGTCGGACATCTGGGGGGACAGCTCCTTATAGGCGCCGAAGATGGCGTAGGTCTGCCGCAGCAGCGCCTCCGTGTGAGAGGTGCTTCGGTAGGGGGCATCCTCCAGCAGCTCCACATTGGCCTGCAAAAACGGGGAGGTCTGCCACAGACGATGCAGTCTCGCCCGCTGCTCACCCTCCACCAGCACTCGTACCGTAGTCTCGGAGGTCTTGATGATCTGGAGCACATGGCACACCGTGCCGATCTCGTAGAGATCCTGCTCCGCCGGTTCGGAGACGCCGATCTTCCGCTGCGTCACCAGAAACAGACGACGGTCGCCCTCCATAGCGTTGTCCAGCGCAAAAATGGAAATCTCCCGCTCCACGTCGAAGCTTACAGTTTCGCCGGGGAAGGCGGTCATGCCCCGCAGCGCCAGAACGGGGATATTGATGGTATTCATAACTGGTCTCCTTTGCTGTGGAAAAGAGGAGAGACGAACGGGTTCGCCTCTCCTCATGATTCGTTAGGATGCCGGGGCGGAGGAATCGTGCTCCGCCTTGCCGTCACGGGTGCGGCTGGGCCGCTCCGTGCGCTGGGGATCACGGGTGATCTCCGGCTCTCCGGTCTTTAGGACCGCCTCCGGTGTGATGGTCACACGGGTGATGGTGGGGTCAGAGGGGATCTCGTACATGATCCTGGTGAGAAGTCCCTCCATCACGGCCCGCAGGCCACGTGCGCCGATGTTCCGCTGAATGGCCTGATCGGCCACGGCATCCAGCGCCTCCGGCTGGAATACCAGCTCCACATCGTCATACTCCAGAAGCTTCTGATACTGCTTCACCAGTGCGTTTTTCGGCTGGGTGAGGATCTGCACCAGATCGTCCCGGCCCAGACCGTTGAGGGTCACCATCACCGGCATACGGCCTACCAGCTCCGGGATGATGCCGAATTTCAGCAGATCGTGGGGCTGAACCTCCTTTAGCAGCTGGCCCGTCCGGCGCTCAGCCTTGCTCTCCACCACGGCGTCGAAGCCGATACCCTTGCGATCGGTGCGCTGCTCGATGATCTTCTCCAGACCGTCGAAGGCGCCGCCGCAGATGAAGAGGATGTTGTGGGTGTCGATCTGGATGAACTCCTGATGGGGGTGCTTGCGCCCGCCCTGAGGCGGCACGTTGGCCACGGTACCCTCCAGAATTTTCAGCAGTGCCTGCTGCACGCCCTCGCCGGACACGTCACGGGTGATGGAGGTGTTCTCGCTCTTGCGGGCGATCTTGTCGATCTCATCCACATAGATGATGCCCCGCTCCGCCAGCTCCACATCGAAATCCGCCGCCTGCAAAAGCCGCAGCAGGATGTTCTCCACGTCGTCGCCCACATAGCCCGCCTCGGTGAGGGTGGTGGCGTCGGCAATGGCAAATGGCACCTTCAGCACACGGGCCAGCGTCTGGGCGAACAGCGTCTTGCCGGAGCCGGTGGGGCCGATCATGAGGATATTGCTCTTCTGCAGCTCCACATCCTCGCCGCCGCCGAAGAAAATGCGCTTATAGTGGTTGTATACCGCCACCGACAAAGCCACCTTGGCATCCTCTTGCCCGATGACGTACTGATCCAGCACCTCCCGGATCTCACGGGGGGTGGGCAGCTGATCCATCGTCTGCACGTCCTCCCCCATGCCGGGGGTGTAGCCGTCGTCCAGAATGGACATACACAGCTGAACGCACTCGTCGCAGATGCGAACGCCGCCGGGGCCCTGGATCATGCGATGTACCTGCCCCTCCGGCTTGCCGCAGAAGGAGCAGCGCAGATTTTTCTTGTCTTCTGCCATGATTTACCTCTTGAAAATGACCTTGTCCACCAGACCGTAGTCACGGGCCTCCTCAGCGGTCATCCAGTTGTCCCGCTCGGAGTCCAGCTTCACCTGCTCCGGGGTCTTGCCGGTGTTTTCGGAGAGGATCTTGTTCATCCGCTGCTTGATCTTCAGAAAATGCTCCACGTCGATCTCCATATCCGTGACCTTACCCTGGGTCCCGGCGGAGGGCTGGTGGATCATCACCTCGGCATTGGGCAGGGCGATGCGCTTGCCCTTGGCCCCGGAGGACAGCAGGAAAGCGCCCATGCTGGCCGCCATGCCGATGCAGATGGTGGACACGTCGCACTTGATATACTGCATGGTGTCGTAGATGGCCATACCCGCCGTCACAGAGCCGCCGGGGCTGTTGATGTACATCTGGATGTCCTTGTCGGGGTCCTGTGCCTCCAGATACAGCAGCTGTGCCACCACCAGACTGGCTGTGGTATCATTGACCTCTTCGCCCAGGAAGATGATGCGGTCATTGAGCAGCCGGGAGAAAATGTCGTAGGAACGCTCGCCCCGGTTGGTCTGCTCCACAACATAAGGAACTAAACTCATAAAATATGCCTCCTGTACAGATAGATGTTCAAAGTATACCCGCCCGTTTGTGATTTTAGCAGAGTGCGCCGGTTTTATTCGGCAGTCTCCTCCGCCTTATCTTCTTTCTTCTCCTCCGCCTCGGGGGCCACGGCCACGGCGCTGTCCGCCACCAGCTTGACCACCTTCTCACGGATGACCTGCTCCCGCACCTGAGCGGCGGGCAGATACTTCTTCACGGACTCCAGATCCATGCCGTACTTGTCGGCCAGCTTCTGCATCTCGGCGTTCACCTCGTCGTCGGTGGCCTCCAGACCCTCGGCCTTGATGATGGCCTCCACGGCCAGATCCATGCGGACCTGCTCCTGAGCGGGGCCGTGGGCCTGAGACAGGAAGTCGGCCTCGGTGGTGCCGGTCATCTTCAGATACTGGTCAAAGGGGATGCCCTGAGAGGCCAGCTGCTGCTTGAAGTTGTTGGCCATCTGCTCAGCCTGCAGATTCACCATGGCATCGGGGATATCGCAGGTGATGCCCTCGGCCACCTTCTGCATCAGCACGTCCTCGAAGGCCCGCTGAGCGGACTCCTTGCGCTCCCCGGTGATCTTCTTCTTCAGATCGGCCTTCAGCTCCTTCAGGGTGTCGAACTCGGAGACGTCCTTGGCGAACTCGTCGTCCATGGCGGGGATCTCCTTGACCTTCACCTCGTTGACCTTCACATGGAACACAACGGGCTTGCCGGCCAGCTCGGGGGTATAGTTTTCGGGGAAGGTGATGTCGATATCCTTCTCCTCACCGGCCTTCATGCCGACGAGCTGATCCTCAAAGCCGGGGACAAAGCTGCCGGAGCCGATCTCCAGATCGAAGTTCTCGCCCTTGCCGCCGTCGAAAGCCACGCCGTTGTCGAAGCCCTCGAAGTCGATGGTGGCGGTGTCGCCCTTCTTCACGGCACGCTCCACGCTCACCAGACGGCTGTTGCGCTCGGCCATCTCCTTGAGACGGGCGTTGACGTCGGCGGCCATGACCTTCACCTCGGCACGGGGGGCCTCCAGACCCTTGTACTGGCCCAGCGTCACCTCGGGATACACCGCCACGGTGCACTGAAAGACCACGCCGTCCTTGCCGCAGGACTCCAGCTCCACCTGAGGATAGCCCACGACCTCCAGCTTCTGCTCCTGCACGGCGGCCTCATAGGCGTCGGGCAGCACGATATTCACAGCCTCCTCGTAAAAGACCTCAGCGCCGTACATCCCCTCGATGATCTTGCGGGGAGCCTTGCCGGGGCGGAAGCCGGGGACATTCATCTTGCCACGCATCTGCAGATAGGCCTTGTTGACAGCCTTCTCGAATTCTTCTGCGCCGACCTCGATGGTCAGCTTGACCTGGCTCTTTTCCAGATTTTCACAGGACTTTACACTCATTTTGACTTTTCCTCCGTTCAGCATTCATTTATAATCAATGCAATTTTATATAATACCAGAAAACAATTTCAATTTCCACACCTTTTTTGCGTCATTCGCAAATTTTTTTGGGAACAAATTTCAGATAGTCCGCCGACACCAGCGAAAACTCCGTTCCATCCCACATTCCCTCGATGGCCCGGCGGTGGGAAGCGCCGTGCAGATGGCCGTAGCAGCACAGCTTCACACCGTACTCCTTCAGCAGCCGCAGGATCTCCGGGCAGCGGTAGCCCTGATACAGGGGCGGATAGTGGAGAAACACCAGCTTCTCGTGCTCCCCCGCCGCCTTCAGAGAGGTCTCCAGCCGCCCGATCTCCCGCAGCAGCACCTTTTCGTCGTGGGTCCCCTGGTTGTCCAGCTCGTAAAACCACCCACGGGTGCCGCACAGGGCCAACTCCCCGTAGAACTTACAGTTGTTGTGGAGAATTTCCATGGTGGTCAGCTCATGCTCCCGGAAGAACCGCTCCATCTTGGCGGCGGTGTTCCACCAGTAGTCGTGGTTGCCCTTGAGCAGATACTTCTTCCCCGGCAGGGCGTCGATGAACCGGAAGTCCTCCAGCGATTCCTCCAGACTCATGCCCCAGGACAGGTCGCCGCACAGCACGGTGACGTCCTCCGGCCTCAGAGCGGAGAAGGCATCCTTCAGACGGGACACATAGTCCTGCCAGCCGTCTCCGAAGATCTCCATGGATTTGTTGGAATTGAGGGACAGATGCAGGTCCCCCAGAGCATACAGCGCCATGCGCCGCCTCCTCTCCCGATTTTATATCAGCGCTTCTCCGATTTCCTCCAGAGTGCGGGGTTTGCCGTCCTCCAGCCCGTAACGCCAGA
>OLVR01003447.1_pt1 | contig 10170 bp, 10 predicted proteins | sample 1673261 | NCBI WGS metagenome assembly OLVR01 (sample SAMEA3178938, study PRJEB25190) | human gut metagenome | biome: human gut; feature: human-associated habitat; material: faeces | place: Austria | collected 2013 | reverse complement strand
GCCTGGAGATTCTGGACGACGACGCGCTGTTTCTGCTCGTCAATTCCTATACGACCGGATTTTCCTCCATCGTTCTGGAAAATATTCTGCGCACAACCGTGCTGCGCTGTCATCCGAAGGGTTATGTGTTCGCCGGGGAAGTCGGGCTGCCGATCACTCAGGATCACATGATCCTGCCGTGCGGAATTTACGGCGCATGGAGCGACGAAGACGATGAAGTTCAAAATTCTTTATGAGGATAATCACCTGCTGGTGGTGGTAAAGCCGCCCCATATCCCGGTGCAGGCCGATGCCTCCGGCGATGCCGACCTGCTGAAGGCCATCACCTTTACCTACACGACGGAGGATGGAGCCTTTGACATCACCAAGGAAGGCCACCTGACCGCTGCGGGTACGGATAATGCCGAGACCGGCCTGATCGCCCTCACCGGCAAGATGGATCCCGCTGCCGGCAACGAGTACATGACCAAAGAGCTTAAGGACATTACCATCACCGTCTGCGCCACCCAGGACACCGTGGAGAGCGACAGCTTCAACAACACCTATGACGAGAACGCCACTTACCCTGTGGTGAACGTTACGGAACTGAAGGAGGCTCTGACCAACGGCGGCATTGATACCGGCGTCAACGGCGGCTATGGCATCAACGTCCGGAAGGGCGCTGCTGTGGCCATCAACGGCGGCTACTATTACGGCGGCGGTACTGCTGTGCAGGTTCAGGAGGGTACGCTGGTCCTCAATGGCGGCACCTTTGCCTGTGAGCCATTCGGCGATCCGTATGGCTGCAACTTCCTGATCAACTGTGTGGACAGCGCTTACAAGAATGGTACGGCGAAGGTCATCATTCAGAGTGGTACATTTATCAACTTCGCCCCCTCCAACAACTCCGCTGAGGGTGCCGGCACCAACTTCGTGGCCGCTGGTTACAAGGTCGTGCCTCAGACTCAGACCAACGGCGACATTTGGTATACTGTGGTTGCTGAGTAATTCCCTGCATCAAAAGAGCGCTCTCCCCGGAATGGGGAGAGCGCTCTTTTGATGTGTGAGGTTATTCCCACTCCACGGTTGCGGGGGGCTTAGAGGTGATATCGTAGACGATGCGGTTGATATGCTTTACCTCGCCCACGATGCGGCCGCTGACCTTATCCAGCAGCTCATAGGGCAGGCGGGACCACGTAGCGGTCATGAAGTCCTGAGACTGCACCGCCCGCAGGGCCAGCGTATAGTCGTAGGTGCGCTCGTCGCCCATGACGCCCACGCTGCGAACGCTGGTCAGCACGGCAAAGTACTGACTGGTGGTACGGTCCAATCCCGCCAGAGCCATCTCCTCCCGGAAGATGGCATCGGCATCCCGCAGAATCTCCAGTTTCTCATCGGTGATCTCACCGATGACACGGATGGCCAGACCGGGGCCGGGGAAGGGCTGGCGCCACACCAGCTGCTCCGGCAGGCCCAGCTCGATGCCCAGCTGCCGCACCTCGTCCTTGAACAGCCGCCGTAGGGGCTCCACGATGTCCTTGAAGTCCACGCAGTCCGGCAAGCCGCCCACATTGTGGTGGCTCTTGATGACCACGGACTCGCCGCCCAGACCGGACTCCACTACATCGGGATAGATGGTACCCTGTGCCAGGAAATCCACGGCACCGATCTTCTTGGCCTCGGCCTCAAAGACCCGGATGAACTCCTCACCGATGATCTTGCGCTTGGTCTCCGGATCGGTGACACCGGCCAGCTTGGAGAGGAAGCGGTCCTTGGCGTTGACCCGGCGCACGTCCACATGGAACTGGTGGGTCATGACCTCCTCCACCTGATCGCCCTCGTCCTTCCGCAGCAGACCGTGATCCACGAAGATGCAGGTCAACTGATCGCCCACGGCACGCTGCAGCAGGGCGGCAGCCACAGAGCTGTCCACGCCGCCGGAGAGAGCCAGCAGCACACGACCACTGCCGATCTTGGCCCGGCACTCCGCCACGGCCTCCTCCAGATAGGACGCCATGGTCCACTCGGCGGTGAAGCCGCAGATGCCGTATAGGAAATTCTGCAGCAGCTCCTTGCCGTACTGGGTGTGGAGCACCTCCGGGTGGAACTGCACGCCGTAAAGCTGCTTCTCGGCGCACTGGATGGCAGCGCAGCGGCAGCCGTCGGTGGAGGCCACCACCTCGAAGCCGGGGGCCAGCGTCTCCACCTCCACGCCGTGGCTCATCCAGTACACGGCGGTGGCGGGGATATCCTTAAACAGAGGGCTCTTGCCGTTATGGGTCAGCTCTACCTTGCCGTACTCACGGGTGTCGGCCCGGCGGCACTGACCGCCCAGCAGATGGATCATCAGCTGCTGACCGTAGCAGATGCCCAGCACAGGGATGCCCATAGAGAACAGGGCGGGATCCACCATGGGAGCATTTGGCTCGAACACCGTGGCGGGGCCACCGGTGAAAATGAGAGCGTCAGGCTGGAAGGCCCGGATATTCTCCATAGACTCCCGCCAGGAGCGGATCTCGCAGTATACGCCGCATTCACGGACACGGCGAGCCACCAGCAGATTATACTGGCCGCCGAAGTCCAGCACTAAAACCTTTTTCATACCGGATCATCCTCCCGGAAGGTGATGTGGTCGGGCGTAGCCTCCTCGATAACGGCCAGAGAGTGGATGTTGTAGCCCTGCTCCCGGAAGGAGTCGCCGCCGTGCTGGAAGCCCTTTTCCACCGCCACGCCGATGCCCACCAGCTCGGCGCCGGCGGCATTGACGATGTCGATGAGACCCTGCATGGCGTAGCCCTTAGCCATGAAGTCGTCGACGATAAGGACCTTGTCCTCCGGCCCCAGCCACTCCTGCGCCACGATGAGGGTGGCCTTCTTCTTGTAAGTATAAGAGAAGATCTCGCTCTGGTACAGGCCACCCTCGATGTTGTCGCTCTTGGCCTTCTTGGCAAACACCATGGGCACGCCGTACTTATTGGCGCAGATGGTGGCCAGAGCGATGCCGCTGGCTTCGGCGGTCAGCACCATGGTGATCTTGCTGACGTCAAAATAGCGAGCGAACTCGTCCGCCAGTTCCTCCATGAAGGCGGTGTCCACCCGATGGTTCAAAAACCCGTCTACCTTGATGATGTTGCCGGGCAGGACACGGCCCTCCCGGCGGATGCGCTCTTTCAATGCTTCCACGATCTACACTCCTTTATTATAGTCGCTGGTACTCCACCATATCGACCCTATTCTGCCCAATTTCCGGGGGAAAAACAATAGGGAGAAAAACCAAGCTTTTCTTGGTTTTTCTCCCGGTATTTGTCAGTTCTCCCAGTTCAGAGGCGTACCTGAACGCTGGGATAAGCTGTCCTTTACGAAGTCGGCAAACCGCTGGGCCGCCGGGGTCAGAGGCACGTCCCGCAGGACGCACAGATCCACGCTGCGGGGCGGGATCTCGAAGTCCGTAGCCAGCTTCCGCAGTCGACCCTTCGACAGCTCTTCGTGGACGAATTCTTCCGTGACGCCCGCCACCCCGAAGCCGATGGCCGCCAGATCCACCAGCAGGCTCCGTGCACCCAGCTCGATCTCTGGATGCAGCCGCTGGCCATTTTGCAGGAAGTACTTCTCCAGATACAGCCGGGAGGAGGCCTTGCGCTCCAAAAGGATCAGGGGGAAGGCGGCGATCTCCGCCAGAGAATAGACATGGCCGAAGTCGCAGGGATAGTCCGCCGCCGCCACGAACACGGAGTGGGTGGCGAAGCAGGGGTGCGTCTCCAGCGAGGCGGACTCCTGGGGGGTGCTGGCAAAGGCGATATCCACCTTGCCGGATTGCAGCAGGCCCAGTACCTTGTGGCTGCGGCCGGAAACGATCTGGATGTGGATGGCGGGATACTGCCGGTGGAACCGATCCAGATACGGCAGCAGGAACTGACTGGTGACGGTGTCGCTGGCGCCGATGGTCAGGTGTCCCATCTGCAGCTCCCGGCTCTGGGACAGCTTCTCCTCGCCGGTCTCCAGCAGGCCGATGGCGCTGCGGACGTACTCGTACAGCATCCGGCCGTCCGGTGTCAGGGCCACGCCACGGGAGTTGCGGGCAAACAGACGGGTCTGCAGCTCGCCCTCCAGCTGCTTGATGGACTGGCTGACGGCGGATTGGGAGATATACAGGGCCTGAGCGGCGGCGGTGATGTTGCCGGCCTCGGCCACCTCCTTGAATACACGATAAAGCTCCAATTTCACAGACATGATGCAGGACCTCATAAATAGGGATAATATATATCACTGGTGCAATATGCTGTCATTATAGCAGATTTTTACGGGATTGCAAGGGAATTTATAGCGCCCTGTCTCTTGAAACACCGGGGAGAATGTGCTACAATGCCATATAGCATATGGAAAAGGATGACTTCTATGGATAAGCGCACCACAGATATCGTCTGCTACTGCACATGGGTCGGTCTGCTCATCGCCGTGCTGGCGGGGAACCGGGAGGCCAGCCGCTTCCACCTGAACCAGTCGCTGGTGCTGGGTATTTTCGGCCTGCTGGGGGTCATCCCCTGCGTGGGCTGGGTGTGGGCCGTCTTTGTGGCGGTGTGGTGGTGCATGGGCCTTACCGGGGCCATCCGGGGTGTGGAGCGGCCGGTGCCGGTGCTGGGCGGCATCCGTATCCTGCTTTGACGCATCGTTGTATGGAGCGTGCTGCGGCACGATTTTCATAGTGGACCAATGTTCAACAATGGACCAATGTTCAACAATTAGGAGGAAAAAACCATGTCTTTTATGATCGAAACGTCTGCCCGTCACATTCACCTGACCCAGGAGACGCTGGAGAAGCTGTTCGGCGAGGGCTATGAGCTCACCGTCCGCAAGCCCCTGTCCTATCCCGGCCAGTTCGCCAGCAACGAGCGTCTGACTGTGGTGGGCCCCAAGAAGGAGATGGCCAACGTGTCCATCCTGGGTCCCGTGCGTAAGATGGATCAGATCGAGCTGTCCGCCACCGATGCCCGCACGCTGGGCATCGATGCCCCCGTCCGTGAGAGCGGCGACGTGAAGGGCTCCGGCGCATGTAAGCTGGTAGGCCCCAAGGGCGAGGTGGAGCTGACCGAGGGCGTCATTATCGCTAAGCGTCACCTGCACATCACCGAGGCCGACGCCGCCGAGATGGGCGTGAAGAACGGCGAGATCATCAAGGTGGCCTGCGGCGGCGAGGGCCGTAAGCTGATTTTTGACGATGTGGTGGTTCGTGTCAACAAGGACGCCGTCACCACCATGCACATCGACACCGACGAGTCTCAGGCTGCCGGCAACCCCAAGGTCGGCGAGATCGTGCGGTAAGCAAGCACAAAAAAGGACACGACAGGCTGTGCCTGCCGTGTCCTTTTTTACTTCTTGGGGGATGCCCCATTGCAGCACCGCCACGAACAGAGCGTCCAGCACGATGTTGGTGAGGCCGGCGGCAATGGTGACGTACAGGCCCAGCTGAGGCCGCTCCGCCGTCACCAGAAAGCTCTGGAAGGTGTTTTGCAGCATATAGGGGATCAGGCCCAGCAGGACGATGCGTCCATAGCTGACGCACACCGGCAGCATGGTCTCGTTGGCACCCAGCAGCCGGGACATAGGCGTGAGAAGGGCGATGCCGCCGATGGTGAACACAGCACCCAGACCGATCAGCACATAGATCAGCAGGGAGAAGATCTCGTTGGCCCGCTTTTCGTTGCCGGCTCCCAGGGTGTACGCCACCAGCGCACTGCCGCCGGTACCCAGCATGAAGCCCACGGCACCCAATACCATGAGAAATGGCATAATGAGGTTCACGGCGGCAAAGGCATCGGAGCCCACAAAGTTGGACACGAAAACACCGTCCACCACGCCGTAGATGGAGGTACAAACCATCATGATGACAGACGGCAGAGTAAAGCGCAGCAGTTTTCGATAGGTGAAGTGCTCGGATAGTTGGATACGCATGAAGAGAAAGTCCTCCGTAAAAATAATGTCCGAAACCGGACAAATGTATTTTAGTGCGATTTCGGACATAGGTCAAGAAAATCTTTCGACGGCCTTTACATTTTCCTTGCATTTCCACATGGGATAGGATATAATATTTCCCGATAGATACGGACAGAGGCAATGCGCTGCAAAGGCCCCGTGGGGTCAGGTGCAAAGCTGAACAAGGGAACGGGGACGAGCCCCACGTTGACCAACACCGTGTGCATCGAGGAGTCTATCCCGCCGACGAAAGTCAGCCATTGGAAGCGTGCTTCTGAGAAGGCAGGGGAGATCGCCGCTTGAGATGCGAGCCGGGAGACCTACTGTTGCCGTTAGAATGATCCCAGGAATGGTTATGGTGTTATTCTGCCACGCAGGATGACACCATATTTTTTTGCGCCTGCTCCCGTACACTGCGGGAGCGGCGGCACGGAGAATGAGGAGTATATGAAGAAGATTCGACCCTATCTATGGCGGGGCGGAGCGCTGGTGCTGGCGGCGGCCTTGGTGGTGCTGCTGGTGCTGTCCGGGATGGGCCTTTCCACGCAGGAGCCGGAGCCGCTGCCCCAGCCCCCGGCCCAGACTATCCGCACCGAGGGACAGGGAGGCGCCTCCCAGCAGGAGAAGCCCAATGCCCCGGAGCAGCCGGAGGACCCGGAGGACGAGGACACGCCGGAAGAGCCGGAGACTCCGGAGCAGCCGGACGAGGAGCCGCCTCAGGAGGAACCCGATGCCCCGGAGCAGCCGGAGAATCCCACAGACAATCCGGAGCAGCCGGAGCAGCCCGGCGATAATCCGCAGCCCGGCGATCATCCCGGCAAGGGCGATCACGACGGCCCCGGCCCGGTGGACCCGGAGCCCGGTCCCTCCGACGATACCAGCACCCGCATCATCACGGATCTCAGCAACTGTGAGATCACCTATAACCAGCTGACAGACGACACGCTGCCCTTCTACGCCTATCTCATCAATCCCAACGGCGAGACGCTGAAGGTGAAGCTGCAGAACAGCGATACCCCCATGAACGGCCGGTATCTCACCAGCGCCGACGGCAAGAACTATACCGCCCAGCTGGTGCGCAATGAGACCAACCACATTACCCTCTACCGCAAGAAGGGGAACACCACGGTGGAGGAGGTTCGCTTCTCCATCCGGTATGTAGCACAGAAGGCCGATGAGGATCATCCCACCATCGGTGAGCATCCCCCCACCATCGTCACCAATCTGGACGGCGTGACGGAGACCAGCAACCGCAACTTCACCCTGACGGTGAAGGCCACGGCCTACACAGGCTCTCCCCTCTACGCCAGCCAGATCGAGGTGCAGATGGACGGAAAGCGCATCACAGGCCCCACCGGCGGCCCGGTGTACGAGTATCAGCTCTACTTCCCGGATCCCATCGTGGGCGATACGGTGGAGCACACCATCACCATCCGGGCCTGGGACGGGGAGGGCAACTCCGCCTTCGTGTCCTATCGCATTCTCTACCGCTTCGTGGATACCGGCGACGTCATCGGCACGGCCTATATCGTCATCGACGCCACCACCGTGGGACTGGATGTGATGGAGGAGCCGTATACCTACAAAATTCGCCAGAATACCCCGGCCTCCTATGCCGTTATCGAGGCACTGGAGGAGTGGGGCTACGAGTACGAATACTCCGGCTCCATGGACGTGGGCTTCTATCTGCGGCGCATCAGCCGGGGCGGCATGATGGACTATCCCGCCATCCCGGAGAACCTGTGGAGCAAGATCCTGCAGGACGGCCTGACCCTGACGGGCCAGACGGATAACAACAGTCTGGGCGAGTTCGACTATACTCAGGGCTCCGGCTGGATGTACTCTGTGGGCGGCAATACCTATGCCGGTAAGGGCCTGTCCGGCTATTACCTCACCGACGGCGATACCCTGTATCTGCGCTTCACGCTGGCCTACGGCAAGGACATCGGCGGATACAGTTCCACCGGCGGCAGCTACGGTCTGCTGCCCAGCTATTGCGGTAAGTGGCTCAACGGCACCTACATTGAGGAGCACGTCTGGGGCGAGCCGACACAGACAGTGGCGCCGGACTGCACCCATCCCGGCGAGATCAGCACCGTCTGCACCGTCTGCGGCGATCGGAAGGATCAGCAGGAGGTGCCGCCTCTGGGGCATGATTTCGTGGAGACGGGACGCACGGAGCCGGGAGAGGACGGAACACCGGGCTACATCGAATACACCTGCTCCCGCTGCGGGGAGCAGAAGCAGGAGCCGATCCCGGCGGTCAATGCCGGGTGGCTTCCCCGGCGGCGCAGACTGCCGGACTACGCTATGACAGGAGCGAGATATGAACGATAAAATGAGAAAGGGCTGCTGCCGCCTGCTGACGCTGCTACTGACACTGGTGCTGGTGATCCCCGCCTATGGGCAGGAGACGCTGGATGCGCTGGCGGCGGCGCAGGGCTGCACGGCGGAGACACTGCTGCAAAGCGACAAGCTGACGGCGGGAGACTCCGTCAGCGACTGGGTGGCCATCGCCGTGAGCCGGGCCGGTACGGAGGGGGATACCTCCGCTTACCGCAAGGCACTGGAGCGCTATGTGACCCGGATGTACCGGGAGCAGGGGGGCTTGGACCGCTTGCGAGCCACGGAGTGGCAGCGCACCGCCCTGACGGCGCTGGCGCTGGGAGCGGACCCCACCGCCTTCGGCCGGGACAAGAACGGTCGGTCGGTGAACCTGCTGGCCGACGGCGTATATCAATTCACCGCCGCCAAATCTCTGGGAACACAGGGACTCAACGGCTGGATCTTCGGCCTGATCGCTCTGGACAGCGCCCGCTTCGCCGTGCCGGAGGATGCCGTCTACACCAGAGCCACTATTTTGCAGGCGCTGGTGGCAGCGCAGGAGCCGGAGGGCGGCTTCGGCCTGACGGTAGGGAACTCGGACGTGGATCTGACAGCCATGACCCTGCAGGCGCTGGCGCCCTATCAGAACAGCACAGTGACGTATACCGGAACCTCCGGGGAGTCTGTGACCATCCGGGAGGTGGTGCGCCGGGCGCTGGCGTGGCTGTCTGACCAGCAGACGGCGGAGGGCGATTTCATCAGCTGGGACGCCGCCAATCTGGAGAGCACGGCGCAGGTCATCATCGCCCTGTGCAGCTTGGGAGTGGACCCGGCCACGGACGCCCGGTTCGTGAAAAACGGCATCAGCGCCGTGGACGGGCTGATGCGCTACCGGCTGGACGACGGCACCTTCCGCCATATTCTGACGGACGGCTCCGATGTCATGGCCACGGAGCAGGCCCTTCTGGCGCAGGAGGCCATGGAGCGGCTGTCCGCCGCCCGCCGGAGCCTGTATGACTTCCGGGAGGAGATGCCGGAGGATGTAAAGATGCAGGTGACGGCCCTGAACGAGGCACTGACGGATGTGGCGGTGGCCACGCCGGAGGAGGTGCAGGCTCTGTATACCCGGTATCTGGCCATCCCCGCCGCCGAGCGCAGCTATGTGTTCGCTGCCGGGGCGCTGCTGGATCGGATGCAGGAGCTTTCCATGGAGATCACGCCGGAGGATCCGGCGCAGGCATATGAGCTGCGGGTTGCGGCGGAGGTGACCACCTCCGGTTCCGGCGCCGTAGTATGGATCGCCGCAGGCGCCGCCGTGGTAGTGGTGGCCGCAGGCATCGTGATTTGGAGCAAGCGGAGGAAAATATGTACGAAGTAACGGAGAAAATTCTGCGGGAAGTGCGGAAGGTCATCGTCGGCAAGGACGATGTGGTGGAGAAGGTTTGGATCTCCATTCTGGCCCAGGGCCATGTGCTGCTGGAGGACGTGCCGGGGGTGGGTAAGACCACCATGGCACTGGCCTTTTCCAAGGCGCTGGGGCTGGAAACCAAGCGTGTGCAGTTCACGCCGGACACCATGCCCTCGGATATCATCGGCTTTTCCCTGCCGGAGCAGGGGCGGATGGTGTATCAGCCCGGTGCGGTGATGACCAATCTGCTGCTGGCAGACGAGATCAACCGTACCTCCAGCAAAACCCAGTCGGCGCTGTTGGAGGCCATGGAGGAGGGTCATGTCACCGTAGACGGCGTGACCCACGATCTGCCGGCCCCCTTTGTGGTGCTGGCCACTCAGAACCCCATCGGCTCTGCCGGTACACAGAATCTGCCCAACTCCCAGCTGGATCGTTTCCTCATGAAGCTGAGCATGGGCTATCCCGATGTGGACAGTCAGGTGCGC
>OLVR01003442.1_pt1 | contig 10181 bp, 7 predicted proteins | sample 1673261 | NCBI WGS metagenome assembly OLVR01 (sample SAMEA3178938, study PRJEB25190) | human gut metagenome | biome: human gut; feature: human-associated habitat; material: faeces | place: Austria | collected 2013 | reverse complement strand
AAGTGATTGAGAATTTATCAGTAAGCAAGCTAGATACAGATGAGTATAAGATTATTGCAGGACATAAGCGCTGTCAGGCTTGTAAATTGCTTGTTGAGGAAAGGGGATTAAAAGAATTTGCTTTTCTTCCATGCATTGTTAATAATGTCAGTGCGGTGCAGGAAAGTTTTCGTGTAATGGCTTCAAATGGATACCACACGAAAAAACCGTATGAGTTGATGCATGAGATCACAGAGATGGAAAAACTTTTAAGAGAGCATCCAGAAGAATTCCCTCCATCTTTACAGAAAGGAAGGATGGTAGAACGCTTATCAAAAAAAATGGGGATTGCAAGGGCTACAGTACAGGAATATCAGCAGATCTCCAGAAATTTACTTCCAGAGGCAATGGAAAAATTTAAGGAAGGGGAGATAGAAAAATCTGCCGCACTCACTCTGGCGAGGCTGCCGGAAAAGATGCAGAAGGAAGTGATCGAACAGGGGATTACAAAAAATGTGGATATAGAAGAATATAAACAGAAGAATTTAGAACCGGGTGCGGTAGAGATACGGGTATCGTACCGGCTGTTGGGTATAGATGAATATGACAGGTCTACTGTCTCCAGAAAAGCACTCGTAAAGTTCTTAAAAGGGAGATATGGGAGTACATCATATGAAATATCACAAGGGGAGATCAGGATCTCCTGCTCGGATAAAAACATCAGTATCTCAGAGAGATCCATTACATGGGAACGGTATGTGACCCTGCTTGACCAGTACTGCCCAAAAGAAGAAAAAGAAGAGCCAGAGCCTGTAGAAAGGAGGGAAGAACAAAGAGATATGGTATCAGAAATAGAAACAGAAGATACAGACTGCAAAGAGCCTGCCGGAAAGCCGGACAGGGAAGGAAGGGAAGTTTCTGTCTCGATGGATGAGTTAGTGGAAGAAGGAAGGGAAGAAACAGCTGGATTAACCCGTCAGGAATATATGAATTCTTTAGATATAAAAGGGGTTTCCAGTTATATCAGCTATTTTCTTCCTGAAGAAATCTTGCGGTGTCCGGCATTGATTGAAAAATGGCTAAAGGACTGCGTAAACGAAGAAGGACAGTCCGTATAAAAGATTAGTATTACATACATTCTGCCTGACGGATGGAGAAGACCATGCCGTAGCTGCAAAAGCACAGGCAGAATTCGCACACTATTTGTGTGCAGCATATACTTTCATGTAAGGGGGATCCCTTTCCAGGATATTCCCCTTTACATTGGAAAAGAGAAGAGAGGAGAAAAAAGATGAGATTGGACTATTTTTACAATACAGAGGGAGAAAACTTCCGCTTTTACCAGATCCCGGCATTGCTTTTGGAGGAAGAGAAATAACTGGATTGAAAAAGATACTGGTCGTTTATATATCACATACAATCTGAAACAACTGGTAGAAAAACTGGGACGCAGTGACCGTACGATCAGCAAAGCAATGAAACAGCTTTCCGAAGTTGGACTGATCGAGAAGAAAAAAAGAGGCCAGGGTAAGCCAGACATTATTTATGTGATGAACTTTACGGCTGTCCATAAAGAAGGTGCAAAAGAGATTGTCCTTGAAGAACAGATGGAGCAGGATTATCAAGATAAATTAGCCTACATATTGATGCATCCATTCCGTAACTGGTTCAATAGAAAAACACCAGCCGTTATAGGGATTGCCCTGACTGTATGGGCAATGTTTGTCTGTTATTATCTCACTTATTACCGTAATTTTCATCCCGATGCAGAACATGGTGTTGCAGAATGGGCAGATGTACCAAAGACAGCTAAAAGGCTGTATGGAAAAGGGGAAGAACCTGTTACCTGCCTGAGTAAAAATATTACAGTAAATGCAAAGGCATTGCCAAATATGCATATCCTGATCCTTGGCGGTTCTGGTGATGGAAAAACGACTTCGCTTTTAATTCCTAACATTTTACTTGCTAATATGACGAACATTATCTTAGATGTAAAAGGTGACCTGTTAAAAAACTATGGGGGATATTTGAAAGAAATAAAGAATATAACAGTAAAAAGCCTTAATTTCAAGGATATGTTACAATCTGACCGATATAACCCTTTTGTATATATTGATAATTACACTGATGTGATAGAACTTATCACAAATATCCAGACATCTGTAAAGCCGCCGGATGCCCAAAAGGGTGATCCCTTTTGGGATGATGGTGTTGGTCTGTATCTGCAGTCGCTTTTTGAGTACGAATGGCTTCTGGCAAAAGAAGGGAATAGAGTAGCTTCAATGCCAGGAATATTGGAATTAGTTAATAGAGAGACACAAAAAACAGACGAAGAAGGGACAACGCAGCTACAACAGGATATGCAAGAGTTACAGGAAAGATAAGGGGAAGATTATCCGCCAGTGAGAGATTACCGCAAGTTAAAAGAAGGTGCATCAGAAACCGTACGCTCTATTGTTATCATGGTTAATGCACAATTACGTCTTTTTGAAATCCCGGAGATTAAACGGGTATTTGAAGGAACAGACGACATAGATATTCCATCACTGGGATTAGGTGTAGAGGGAAATCCTAAGAAAAAAACAGCATTGTTTCTTGTTATGCCGTCTGGAGATTCTTCCTATAATCTTTTTATCAATATGTTTTATACACAGTTATTTACTGTATTAAAAAGGATTGCAGACAATCGAAGAGACGGACAATTACCAATCCATGTACGGCTGTGGGCAGATGAATACTATGCCGGTCCTAAACCACTTAACTGTGAGACACTTCTGGGGGAAATACGAAGCAGAAATATGTCCATCGTACCAATCCTGCAAGATATTGCCCAGATAAAAACTTTGTATCCTAATGACAAATGGGAGATATTCACAGGAAACTGTGCAACGACCGTATTCTTAGGCTCCGGAGCTACAGCCCATACAACGCATCAGTGGGTATCAGATATGTTAGAGGACATGACAATCGACAGCCGTTCCGAAAGCCTGGGACATTCGCAAGGCAGTGGCAATCTGCAGATGAGCAAGGCCGGAATGAAATTAATGACTCCGGGACAGATCAGCCGGATGCCGAAAAACGACTGCATCCTGTTCCTAAAGGGAGAACGCCCCATCTACGATAAGAAAAACTGGCCGTTCAATACAGAGGTATTTAAAGAAGCAGAGAAGATAGCCGGACAAAATGGCTATAAAAATCCAGTATATGTTTCCTATGATGAAAGAAATAAAAAATATATCACAACCCGTTTTGAGTCAAGATTGAATTACATTTCAAAAGAAGAGTTTACATTTTTTGAAGAAAAAGCAAAAGAAGATTCCAGTATTCAGACGTTCCAGATAGACGAAGAAGCCTTCCTTTACCTTAACTTCAATGAAACTCCACAGCCAAGCCTGAGAGAACTGGAAAAGATGGTAAAAGAAATACAAGTTGCAGAGGTAAACGAAGAGGAAGAAGAAAAAGAGACAGACCAGCAGCCAGATATGCTACAGGATAGAGGACAATGGGACTTATCAGGAGACATTATTGATTGCTTTAGACGATATTCTAGTGAGCTATCACCAGAAGAACAGGAAGAGATTATAAAAGGCATTGAAGAAGGTATGACTGATTAGGATGTAAAACGATACTTTACACTGGTAGGTGCAGAAAAAATGCGGCAGTATCGGAGAGTGTTGATGGTCGCAAAAATAAGAGATGAGGATAATTAAATATTATTTTTGCATCAGGTATCTATACCTGTTAGGCATAATGCGTGGACTGAATTAAAAAAATATAGTATAATCTGTATTAGAAATAATGTCGTGAAATCGGAATTTTACGGAGTGGACAGAAATGAACTTAGAACTTATTCTAATGTCCGAAAATGACATTGCTGAATTTAAGAAAAATGTACAGTGTGCATTTCAAAAAGGATTTGAAGATGTGTTTGGTAAATGTGAAGAAACGATTCTTCCAGAAAAGGACATAGACCAATCCTTAAATGGTAAAGGTTCAGTAGTATATAAAGCTGTGTTGGATGGAGAAACTGTTGGTGGTGTGATTGTTGCAATCGACACCGAAACGCAACATAATCATCTTGACTTATTATATGTAAAAAGTGGTGTACAAGGAAAAGGTATTGGAAAGTCTATTTGGTATGCGATTGAAAAGTTATATCCTGATACAAAGGTATGGGAAACTTGTACTCCATATTTTGAAAAACGCAACATCCACTTTTATGTGAATATTTGTGGATTTCACATCACAGAGTTTTTCAATGAGAAACATCCTATGCTAGATACACCAGATGATTTTATTGGGGATGGCAATGAGGGAATGTTTGTATTTCAGAAAGAAATGTAAGATTTGAAGTTGCAGAATTGATAAATTTACCTTTCGAAGAAAAAACAGTAATCTTGTATAAGAATAAAAAAACAAGCATTATCCATCAATTCAAATATAAGGTAAAAAAGAGTATCAACCGACGAGGAGAAAAATAGACGAATATTACAAGTCTTGAAATTGCACAGGCAACAATGGATATGTTCTTTTGTTTGTTCTGTCTCATAATATTTGTTTCAATTAAAGCAAATAATCCAAAACAGAAGAGTATGAGGATGTTCGCTCAATTATTTCTTATTGCTACAGTTCTGTTTTTTGGAGAGACTTTGGCATATATTTTTAGAGGTAACCTTGGTCTTTTTAATATTTTAGTAACTAGAATTGCTAATCTTATGGTATTTGCTATGAACATAGCAATGGCAAATACCTATGTTAGGTATGTTAGTTCTGTTTTGTTGAAAAAGGTGCTGAAGTAAGTGGCAATAGTGTTAAAATTGCCAATATCTTTTCGTGCATTAATATTTTCATTGTTGTGGTTAATTTGTTTTATCCATGGATGTATTATTTCGATGAGGCAAATTATTATCACAGGAATAATTCCTGGTATGTATATACACTAATATCACTTGTCGTCATATTTATAGGAGCAGGTATGGCGATTAAGTATAGAAAGTATTTGAAAAAACGAAGCTTCATTTCAATGATGCTGTTTTCGTTTATTCCAATAATTGCAACAGTTGTACAGTCCTTTATTTATGGATTTTCTATAACCAATTTAGGACTGGGAATAGGTTCATTCGTAATGTTTGCTGCATATATGTATGATTGGTCTCATAATGGGGATGAACATACGAATATGATTAATAACAGCAGATTTGATGCTGTTATTATGCTTATCATAATGCTACTTAGCATGAGTGTTTCCATCATAGCATGTGTGAATGGGATTCAGCAGGTAACTAAGGAAAACTCTGAAATACAGAGCAGAACAATTGCGCAGATGGTTTCAACAAAGATTGAGAATGAATTTATTAAGCCAATTACTGTTTCTCAGACGATTAGCAGTGATATTGATATAAGAACCTACATAGAGGGGAAAACCAGAGAAGAGGCGGAGAGTGTCAAAGACGATATAACTGATCGTCTGGTATCCATTGGCAATGAATTTGATTATAAAATGGTATTTCTTGTTTCGGATAAAACAAGAGCATATTATACATATAGTGGAATAAGTAGGTATCTTGATGTTGAAAATGACAGCCATGATATATGGTATAAGGATTACTTGGATTCAGGGAAAAGATATACAGTTAATGTTGATACTGATGAAGATAATAACTGGAGTCTTTCGGTGTTTATTAATTACGGTATTTTTGACACGAATGGAGACATTTTGGGAGCATGTGGTGTCGGAGTTGATATGAATGACCTTGTAGACATACTTGCCAGGTTCGAGGAAGAATACAATATCAAAGTATGTTTAGTTAATCATGATGGACTTATACAGGTTGATACGGATGTAAGTTCTATAGAAAAAGGCTACTTGGATAATTCATATTTTGGTAATGTATCAGATGATGATTTTTATTATCAGTTATCGGAGAATGGCTGTTATATGACCAAGTATCTCGAAGAATTTGATGGGTATATAGTAATAAGAGATAATAATCCTGTTAAATTGGATGTAAATAAAATTATACTTCCAATTGTTTTAATCTTTATTGCAAGCGTATTAATAATGGCAACTTCATTTGTTATTATTAGTATGAGAGAGAAGAAGGCAAAGGTTGCATACAACAGAAGATATGAAGCATCTATAAAGGACGAGCTTACAGGCTTATATAATAGACGAGGGTTTGAAGTTGACTGTGAAATAATCAAGAGAAATAATAACTTAATAGAATACGTTCTTATTATGATGGATTTGAACGGTTTAAAAGCAGCTAATGATAATATTGGTCATGAAGCAGGGGATGAGTTAATTATTGGCGCTTCGAAGTGTATGGATAATGCATTCTCAGGTCTTGGAAGGACGTATCGTGTAGGTGGCGATGAGTTTGTTGCATTACTGAGAGGAACGAGAGAAGAAGCACAGGATGCAGTTAAGACATTTGATTATTTAACTGAAAACTTCCAGGGAAATCTTATTTCTGAACTTAGTGTGTCTAAGGGAGTAGTTGTTTGTTCAGAACATATAGAACTTAATTTTGAAGAAATTAAGGCAATGGCTGATAAGTTGATGTATGCAGATAAGGATGAATATTATAGACGAACAGGAAAAGATAGAAGACGAGTTTGATTTATAAATTGATATTTAATCTATGTAAAGAACCCAACAACTTCCAGTTTGGAGAATAAAAAATACCCTCCCGGCCATCATGGTCGAGAGGGTTTCGTGCGTCTAGGGGATTATCCTTCAATATCAATTTTCAGTCCGGATTTTAGCTCCACGGTGAAGTGGTCATCCCAGATAGTGATCTGCTTGATCCAGTGTCGCACCAGGGATTCGTCAAATTCGGTGAGGTGGGTAGTCTGCTGTGCGATATAATCCTACAGGTCAGTGGTACCACGGTCAGGAGAAATCTCTATCTCATGAGTGCCACCAGCCTTTCCAGTTGCCGGGAGCGATATATTCTGTTGTGTTGTCACTTCAGCACTGGAAAGCTGTCAGCGCAAACTGCTGAAGTGATTAATATAGGAAATGAATGAGTGAAATTATGTTGCTGTATCGCTGAACAGAAATTTGCGATGACAAACACAAATTTGACAAACGAAAAACTCTGTGATATACTTATTAAAATGTGTATCTATATTCAGATGCGTTTTTCACTTCCTATGACTCCGGTGGCCAAACTACAGTAGCAAACCTGTTTTATAACATGGGCCGTAAGACTGTGGGCTTGGTTGGATTATGGGATTGCGTAGCTTTTGATGAAGTTGCAGGTATTCGTTTCAAGGATAAAGATGGCGTGCAGATTATGAAAGATTACATGGCATCTGGTTCCTTTGCACGAGGCAAGGAAGAAAAGGCAGCATCCACTTCTATGGTATTTGTTGGTAATATCAATCAGAGCGTAGATGTACTTCTGAAGACTTCGAGTCTATTTGACACGTTTCCTCCAGAGATGGGAACAGATACTGCATTTCTTGACCGTATGCATTGCTATCTGCCGGGATGGGATATTCCGAAGTTTCGTCCAGAGCATTTTACAAATGATTATGGATTCATTAGCGACTATCTTGCAGAGTTCATTCGTGAGCTGCGTAAAGAGCAGTACGGTGATGCTATCAACCATTATTTCCGTCTCGGCAAGAATCTCAACCAGAGAGATACTATTGCTGTGCGTAGAATGACAGATGGATATCTGAAGCTTCTCTATCCGGATGGAAACTTTACAAAAGAAGAAGTAGAAGAAGTTCTCCAGATTTCATTGGAGATGCGTCGCCGTGTTAAGGAGCAGCTGAAGAAGCTGGGCGGCATGGAGTTCTACGATGTAAACTTCTCCTACATAGATAATGAGACCTTTGAAGAACATTATGTTTCTGTTCCTGAGCAAGGTGGTGGTAAGCTCATCCCAGAAGGAATGTGCAATCCGGGACAGATTTATACTGTTTCTCAGGGCAAGAGTGGCATGCTTGGTGTATTTCGCTTAGAGAGTCAGATGCTTCCGGGTAATGGGAAGTTTGAGAGAACAGGTATTGGTAGTGACCGTGATGCAAAAGAATCCACAAATACAGCTTTCAACTTCTTGAAAGCAAATGGAAACCGTATCAGTGGTTCTATAAGTACTACAACGAAAGACTATATTATTAATTATCAGGATTTGCAGGGCATTGGCATGACAGGAAAGCTAGCCTTTCCTACATTGATTGCGATGTGTTCCATTGCACTTGGTAAACCAACACTTAGCAGCCTTGCTGTACTTGGTGAAATTAGTATCAGCGGAACCATGATGAAAGTAGATGAGCTGGCAAATTCATTGCAGGTATGTTTGGACAGTGGTGCAAAGAGAGTACTTCTGCCAATTACATCGGCAGCAGAGCTTGGAAATGTACCAGCAGATCTGATTGGAAGTTTTAATTTGATTTTCTATAGCAGTGCGGAGGACGCAGTTTTTAAAGCACTGGGTGTAGAGTAAAGAGGTGCAGAAATATGCATAGCGAAGAAAAAAGAATATGGGGTATCCATACAAAAGACGACAATTTATTTCTGCATCAGGATGTAATAGCTATTGGCTGGAAGGACATGGGTGATCTGAGTTTGATTCAGGCTGACCGTGATGCCTTCAAGGAAAAATATACAGAAGTATATCCAGATGCCAAGAAAGGCAGCATCGCAAACGGTGCTGGTATGTTATATCGATTTACACATGAGGTCGAGATTGGCGATTACGTTGTATTTCCATCAAAGATTGACCGTCAGATAAATATTGGTGTGATTGAAGGCGGATATGAGTATCATCCTGAAGCAGCAGAATATGTACAGCAACATAAAGTAAAATGGTTAAAACATCTGCCAAGAACCTCATTTTCACAGGGTGCACTGTATGAAGTTGGTTCAGCAATGTCATTCTTCGCAGTAAAGAATTATGCAGATGAGTATCTTGCGGCACTGGATAAGGAATTTAAGAAAAATGCTATGACTTCCGGACTAGACGAGGACGAGAGCGTTGGTGCTACAGCTGATGAGATTGTAGAGGCAACGAGAGACTTCATCCTGAAGGAACTGAGCAAGAATCTCAAAGGATATGACTTGGAGGAGTTCGTAGCTGATTTGTTAAGAGCTATGGGTTATCGTACCACAGTTTCTTCACATGGCGGAGACAGCGGTATCGATATTACAGCTTATAAGGATGAGCTGCCACCTCGTATTCTGGTACAGGTAAAGAGTCAGGATAGTGATATTAAGGAAGCAACCATCCAGTCTCTGAAAGGTGCAATGCGAGAGGGCGACTATGGACTATTCGTGACGCTGTCCAATTATACGAAGAACGCTCAGAAGTATCTTGACAGTACACCTATCATCAGAGGAATTAACGGAACAGAACTTGTAGATTTGATTTTGAAGTACTATCACGATTTAAACGATAAGTATAAAAAGATGATTCCTTTGAAGATGGTATACATTCCTGTAGCTAAGGATGAGCAAGCGTAATTAGTCTGGATCGGTTTCCGAAAACTGACATCAATCAGGACGTATCGAGCCATATTGAGAGCGTAGTATTGCTGTCAAGAAAAGATAAATAAGAACCAGAAAACGACGTGTTTCCAGGCTTTTTCGGAGGTTTGGATTTGAAGCCAGACTTCTGAAAAAGCTCGGTTTTCTTATATGGAAACATATCCACTGTAAAATATGTGTCAGCTTGTAACCTTGGATTAGATGTCACAATTTGAGACAGTGGATTAGATGTCAGGCATTTTGGGATGATTTTTGGAAAATGAAAAAGGCTGGCAACCACATATTGTTTTTGTAGGTGAAATTATAGAGGTTAGGGATGAGCGATAAATTTGGATTTAGAGGATGTGAATGAGCAGCATGAAGAAAACAAAAGAAGGAATTAATTTGAAAAAACTCATTAGGCTGAAGAATACAGGCAGTATCTTTGTGATTGCGGGGCTTTTGACGATTTTTGTAATAGCGTTGTACACATTTATTCTGCAAAGTTCTTACACTAAGACCGCCCTTGAAACAGAAATCACACGTGACACAGCGAGTGCAGATGCAGTACACAAACTTGTGGATGGAAGAATCGGCAAAGAAGATTTTGATCAAATCAAAGATCAATCTGATGAAAAGAAGCAATTATATAAGGATATTTCTTCATATTTCAATGAAATCAGAACACTGAATTCTACTCGATATATTTACACCGCTAAAA
>OLVR01003433.1_pt1 | contig 10214 bp, 10 predicted proteins | sample 1673261 | NCBI WGS metagenome assembly OLVR01 (sample SAMEA3178938, study PRJEB25190) | human gut metagenome | biome: human gut; feature: human-associated habitat; material: faeces | place: Austria | collected 2013 | reverse complement strand
TCTTATGCATCAGCTATTATGTACGGATGCATAAATATCATTAAAACAAAACAGGGAGCTGTCGGTAAATAACGTTTTTTAGAGCTGACAGCACCAAACAAAAATATCCTGACAGTTACAGAGCTTTCTGGCTCTGCAACTTGTTCAGGATATTTTTATTTTGATAAATACTTTCTGTTTTTGGCCGCAAAAAATCCTTGTTTGGATTTTTTCAGCCGCATTTTTTTCTAGGCAGTTTTTCCTTCAAATTTTCTCAGTTTTTCGTATAAAAAACGATGATATTTATTTATATTTCTTCCAATAGCATACAGCATGAATTCTTTATATACCTTATCTGCCGAACGGTAATTAAAACGCCGGAAGTTCTCATTTTCCTTGATATCTCCAAAATGTCCTTCCGTCTGAATGGAATGTGTCTGGCGTTTCAGGATCCCGCGTTCACTCTGGATATTGGCATGCGATCTTTCTTTCAGTTCCTCCCATTGTTCATTGATCTTCATGACTTTGTTCTTTTCGGCATCTTTCTCCGCATCATACTTATACAGACAGCGCGCTTTATGTTCACATCCGCTGCAGTCTGCACAACCATATACCTCAAAGGTCTGTGTATATCCATCCTGCTCTTTGCTCTCTGTCCTGAGATGCCGCAGTTCACGTCCGTCATGGCAGATATAGAACTGTTCATCTTCAAAGATCCCTGTCCTCATGTTGTAATATTTACTGATATCTTCTGAATAAGCGCGTGTTTTTCGCTTTTCATGATCCTGCAGTTTTATATAACTGGATATTTCATTCCGTTTTAAATAAAGCAGATTTTTTTCACTACAGTACCCGCTGTCCGCAGTTACTTCTTCCAGAATACTCCCGAAAGCATTCTTATGTTTTTCAAGGACCGGGATCAGGGTATTATAATCGGTGCGGTCGCTGCTTACATATCCATGTACGATAAAATAATTCTCTACCGCGATCTGAACATTATATGCTGGCTTTAACTGTCCGTTCAGCATGTGATCTTCTTTCATACGCATAAAAGTCGCTTCCAGATCTGTTTTGGAATAACTGTTTCTGTCTTTTCCCATGATCTCAAAGCATTCTTTATATTCCATCAGTCGTTTTCCGCATTGTTCCAGTTCCTCATGCAGCTTGTTGAAGTGCAGGTTTTCTTTTTCCTTTTCCGTAAACGAATTCGATTCCCTCGTTGTCTGCGATCAGCGTGAGATTGTTCTGGAGTTTCCGTATTTCAAGCGGTGAACAGTTACCGATCTCTATAATACGGTTATTTGAAAGCTTTTTATGTTTTACAAGCTTTCGTTTTCTGTTCTTTTCGATCACTTCCCGAACTTTATCCATCCCTTCAATCACAAACATCTGTGCATTTCCCAGCTCGTACTTTGTTCCATAATCATTCTCCTGCAAAAAAGAATTATATTTTTCAAAAAGCTGGTCGATAGAGTCCAGAAGTCCTGCCAGATGGTAATTGATGCTTCCGCGCCATACAAAAGTATAACGGTTTGCATTTGCCTCTATCTTTGTACCGTCAATAAAAAGTTCTTTTAATGTGACTAGCCCTTCTTTCTGCAGCCGCCGCATAAACTGGTAATTCAGGTCATCCAGGACATCAGATGTCAGCTTCCTGTTTTTAAAGTCATAAAAAGCATCACGTTTCGGTTTTTGTCCGCGCGTCAGCCAGATAAAAGCAAGGTCTCTTTCACACAGATCAACAATACGGTCAACAGAACGTATTCCACGCATATTTGCATAGGTAACTACAGCATACATCATAATTGGGTTGTACCCGGTTCTTCCCTTATCTGAACAATTGGCTAACAAGCCAGAAAAATCTAATTCCTCCATCACTTTTTTCAGGGTATAGACTGGATCGTCGTCAGGTAAACTCAATTCGAAGAAACTAAAGTTAATTTTCTGTTGCCCAAACTCAAAAAAATCGTTATAATAATTAGTTGTTAGCATAGTTACATTATAACATGTAACGGAGAGAAAGATGGTTGTCGTTAGCCATCTTTTTTTCTTTTTTCAGATAAATTCAGGGAGGGTATGACTCGTTGTGAGTCATACCCTCCCTGCTTTGGAACTATCTATTTCCCGACAGCCCCTTTGTTGGCGTCAAAATAACTGCCAGTTGTTATCTGTATAAACGTCTGTGCCGGTATAGTCACCGGTGTCAGCATAATCCGACGGGAATGTTTCTTCCTCTGTAGGATAATCAAACTCTGTATCATCTTCCGTTCCATCGTCACTGTCGCTGGTATCTGTATCCGAAGTATCGTAATCGCCGGAAGAATCATCTTCGATCACATTATCCTCTGTATTATCAGTTGTGCTGTCGTCATAAGAAGGATCGTAAGTAGTATCGCCTGAAGAATCAGAGTCAGAAGTATCTGTACTGGTATCATCAGAGCCGGAATCATCGTAACTGTTATCTTCATAGTCATAATTGCTGTCTTCTGTATAGACAGTGAAGCCAGCATCTTCGGCTTCGCTCTGAGCCTGTGCTTCAGCATCAGCAGCAGTCTCCGGAGCTTCTTTGAAAGTCTTTCGTGCTTTGGCTACAGTGGTATCCTTGGGAACTACAGCGGTGATCATAAGCATGGCACAACAAAACAGTGCGGTAATCCCGGCAATTCTTAATTCATCTTTGTATCTCATAATAATAAATCCTCTTTTTTATTAAATGTAGTTTGATTTTTTATAAGTATAACATGTTCTGAGAGAAATTTGTATTTTGAATTATAAAAAAAGGTGTTATACTAAAATAGATGGATAAGATTTAATGGAGTGAGGAAAATGAAAAATAATAAATACGAAATTGATATGTGCAATGGAACGTTGATGGACAAACTGATATCCTTTTCATTGCCATTAATGTTGTCTGGAATCCTGCAGCTTCTATTTAATGCAGTAGACATCATTGTGGTGGGAAGATTTACCGGAAGACAGGCATTGGCAGCAGTTGGTTCTACCACAGCGCTGATCAATATTTTTACCAATCTGTTTATTGGGATCTCTCTGGGTGCGAACGTTCTGGCAGCACGTTTTTATGCTTCTGGCAAAGAGAAAGAAATGTCAGAGACAGTACATACATCTATTACCCTGGCACTGATCAGTGGACTTGTTATGGCACTGGCAGGAGTATTGCTTGCAAGATTCGCACTGAATCTTATGGGAACTCCGAATGATGTAATTGACCAGTCTGTTCTTTATATGAGGATTTATTTTCTGGGAATGCCTTTCTTTATGCTTTATAACTATGGAGCTGCCATATTAAGGGCAGTAGGGGATACCAAAAGACCATTGTTTTTCCTGGTGATCTCAGGTATGACCAATGCAGTTCTGAACCTTGTACTGGTTATTGTGTTTCATATGGGAGTGGCAGGTGTAGCCATAGGAACTATTGTGTCTCAGCTGATCTCCAGTATTCTGGTGCTTCGCTGTCTCTACACTTCCAATACCAGTTACCGGCTGTATTTTTCAAAATTAGGAATCAAAACACAGTATCTGAAGCAGATCTTCCAGGTAGGAATACCGGCAGGTATCCAGAGTACAGTGATCAACCTGTCCAATGCCCTTTTGCAGTCTTCTGTAAACTCTTTTGGTTCTGTGGCAATGGCAGGATATACTGCTGCCAATAATATTTTTGGCTTTCTCTATATGTCTGTCAATGCAGTCACCCAGTCCTGTATGAGTTTCACCAGTCAGAACTATGGAGTAAAGAAACTGAAAAGAATGGACAGAGTACTTCTGGACTGTATGATCCTTTCTGTCGGTGTGACACTGACCCTTGGCTGTGGAGCGTATTTCTTTGGACCGGAACTTCTGAAGATCTACACCAGTGATGCAGATGTAATCCGCTGTGGCGTGGAAGTCCTTGCCTTTACTACAGTACCATATTTCTGTTGTGGTATTATGGATCTGCTCCCGGGAGCCCTCCGGGGAATGGGATATTCCGGAGTACCTATGATTCTTTCGATTATCGGTACCGTAGGAACCAGGATTGTGTGGATTTTCGGACTTTTCCCTGCACACAGGTCTTTGAGTTTCCTGTTTATTTCCTATCCGGTATCCTGGATCCTTACGATCCTCATGCAGGCAGTGTGCTTCTGCTTCGTAAGAAAACATGTGCATCAGTCAGTGAACCGGGATCTGGCATAAGCTTTTGTTATATTTAATATACAAGAGATGAAATTTACATTTTATAACGATGCTTTTATAATAGGGCACAAAAGGAGGCTTTATTATGAGCACGATTTTTCCAAGGGAAGAAAAAGCAGAACAGATATTTGATGAGATTCTCAAAAACCCTCATGCATGCGAACGTTTAAAAGATACGTTTTTTGAAGCAATTCCATCAGCGGAAGAAAGTGAAGGTGCAGGAACAGACATTCCGGGAACTGTTTTTGCGGCAGCTCTATTTACTGCATACGAAAATAAAGATCTGTCTGCATTTATGATGGCAGTCTGCAACAGCAGTGTATTTGATCTTCTGCGAAATTCGTTTCTAATTTCGATACGTTTTAATGATAAGGGTGTGGAAAATCCCATATTTCTTACGGACGAAAATGGAGATCTGTTGTCTGGGTCACATCAGCATGCCTGTGCGAAAAAATACAAAATGTTTCATAAGCTGTATGAACAGCAGGATGAGATACCGGATTATCATATGTACATGGCGGACGGATTTCGGGAAAAACATGGTTATAATGAGAAGGGGGAGATTGAGACATTCAGAATTTCAGAACACACAGGAATTCTTATGCTTTTTGAATTTCCGGAATCTGTTACACTGGAGATTAACGAAGAGAGATCTTATGCCATTATATGGAAATATCTGATGAAATTACAGGAACAGCTGCCCCGGGCATTAATGTATTATGGAAGACGTGATGAGAACGGAGTTGAAAAAAACACCAGCAAACTTGGAATTTTTCTTCCGTTCTGCCATTTTGAACATGAAATGGAAAAAACAGTTGAGCTTGCCAACGGTATCGGTCTTGGATGTCGTGAGGCAATCCTGGCAGAAATAAAGGCTCTGAAAAATGATCCTAAAAACAAAACAGCCGGGGTGTGAATAAAATGCAGCAATTAATAAGAAAAAACCATATGGATATATCTTGGCATGAATATACAGATGAAGATGGCGCCAATGTTCCTGTTACGCAGGCAAGTCTTACAGAAAAGGCATCCATTATTGGACGAGTTGGGATTATGTTACTTTCCTGTGGAACTGGTGCCTGGCGGGTCAGAAGTTCTATGAATACACTTGCTGAAATTATGGGAATTACCTGTACAGCAGATATAGGTCTGATGTCCATAGAGTATACCTGTTTTGATGGTCAGGATGGCTTTTCCCAATCTCTTTGTCTGACCAATACAGGAGTAAATACATCAAAATTAAATCGGCTGGAGCATTTTATCCAGGAATTTGAAGTTGACGGAAAAGATATGTCAGGTGAGGAATTACATGTACTGCTTGATAACATAGAAAAAATTCATGGACTGTACTCACCGATTGCACTTGGTTTTGCGGCTGCTCTGGCCTGCGGCGGATTTACTTTCCTGCTTGGTGGAGGCCCCATTGAAATGTTCTGCGCTTTTATAGGTGCAGGAATTGGAAATTTTCTTCGTTGTAAACTGAGTAAACATCATTTTACTTTATTTTTGTGTATTGTGTCTTCTGTATCACTTGCATGTCTTGTTTATGCGGGACTTCTCAAAATTGGTGAGATGCTGTTTGGAATTTCCATCCAGCACGAGGCAGGGTATATCTGTGCGATGTTGTTTATTATCCTGGGTTTTCCATTTATTACCAGTGGAATTGACCTTGCCAAATTGGATATGCGGTCCGGGACAGAGCGACTGATGTATGCATTGATTGTGATTTTGGTAGCAACCATGGCGGCCTGGCTTATGGCATTAATCCTTCATTTGTAGCCAGTTGATTTCCTGAAAATATCTTTACCAGTTGGAGCTTGGATTTTACTTCGTCTTATTACAAGTTTTTGTGGGGTATTTGGATTTTCAATTATGTTTAACAGCCCGGTCCGGCTGGCTGCAACAGCAGCAGGAATAGGTGCCATTGCAAATACTCTTCGACTGGAGATGGTTGATATGACTGCCATACCGCCTGCAGGAGCTGCTTTTGTAGGTGCACTGACAGCAGGAATCCTGGCATCGCTGATTAAAAGTAAAGTAGGATATCCAAGAATTTCCCTGACAGAGTTCCATCTATTGTGATAATGGTTCCGGGTATGTATCTTTACAGAGGGTTTTATAATCTGGGAATCATGTCCCTAGGTCCGGCAGCGTCCTGGTTTGCATCAGCGATACTGATTATTGCCGCATTGCCGCTGGGACTGATATTTGCAAGGATACTGACAGATGAAACATTTCGGTACTGTACATAAACAAAAACAGGTCTGATTGCTCAAATAAACAGATGGATTATAAAAAGGTACTGAAAACCTCCTGATGGTGGTTTCCGGTACCTTTTTTGTCAGAGAGAAAAATAGAATAACAGGATATACAACAGTTGCTTTTTTAACGTAAAATGTTTTAATGGGATCTGCTCCATTGAAATCTTAAACTTTTTTAATATTGCTGAACAAAAGTGTGCGTATTTTTGTATTACTTCGGATCAGGATTCTACATACGATATGCTTGCTACACTGTTTTGGATCCGGGTATTCTTCAATGGAAAGCATAAGCAGACTGCCATTTAGTGTTCTCAAGATAGATAAGTGTCTGATCGATCACGTATGTGAGACGAGAGTGAAAATTCTTGTGGATCATATAATAAAATTATCAAAAGCCCTAAATATGAGGGTACTTGCTGAAGGTGTTGAAACAACAGAACAACTGGATGTATTACGAAAAATCAAGTGCGATGAGATACAGGGATTTTATTATGCACGACCAATGCCAGAAGCTCAGTTTATAGAATATGTAAGAAAAAGCGATAACCACAAGAAACTCTAGAAAAGAAACACCGAAAAGACGACATACAAAAAAGTAAAAGTAGATAAGAGGTTTTACGGAAAATTGAAACTGTTTGTTAAGATAAGATATCCATAACAAGTCTATGTTGTCCGTTATCATTTCAATGAAATGTCATGTGAGTAACAAATCTGGAGTTGACGAGGAGGTGATTTTATGAAAAAATTTATGCCCATTATCTATGTTATAGCATTCGTTATTGGTATTATCTTCATCGTAACAGCAGATACAGGATTGATTACAAGTTATTATCCTGCTTTGATTGCAGGCATAATCATTAGCTGCTTTGCGAGAGTGTTCCTTGCTATCTACTTATATGTTTGGCATAAGCAATCTAAGTGAGTTATGTCAATTCCAGTTTGTAGAGGACTTAATGAATCCTTGTAATATTGGGCGTTGCATGAATGTTAATTTGCGTTGCTTGATGTATTGAGGGCTAATCAGTATACTAGTTTTATCAAACGAAAAGAGTAGCTAGAGATGATTGGTAAAACGATACTTTACACTGGTAGGTGCAGAAAAAATGCGACAGTATCGGAGAGTTTTGATTGCCAGGAAGAAGAAAGGATAGATTTATTGCCGGAAGTCACAGATAAAAGGTGGCGTCCGGCTTTTTTTCATGCCCTATATTTATTATCAATAAAGTTATCAATGTTTTGTAACTTAGAATATGATATGTATGTAATGAAAATATTAATTACAAATAGTAATTCGTTTTATATCATGAAAATTTAGCACTTTTATGAGAAAAATATGTTAAGAAGTATGGGATATTTGTGGATAAAAGAACATATGTATGGTATACTAAATCAATAATATTGTTATTTTAAGGAGGGGGATAGATTTGGATAAGATATATGCTGCAATCGACTTAAAATCATTTTATGCATCAGTGGAATGTGTGGAAAGAGGCTTAGATCCTCTCACAACGAATCTTGTTGTTGCCGATAAGAGCCGTACTGAAAAGACCATATGTCTTGCCGTTTCTCCTTCTTTAAAAAAATATGGTATTCCAGGACGTCCTCGCTTATTTGAAGTAATACAGAAAGTGAAGAGGATTAATAAAGAAAGACAGGAAATTGCTCCGGGGCATAAATTTATAGGACAATCTTTTCATTCAGATAAATTAAGTGATCCTTTGGTTGCACTGGCATATATTACAGCACCTCCGAGAATGTCATTGTATATGAAATATAGTACACAAATATATCAGATCTACCTTCGGTATTTTGCTCCAGAAGATATTCATGTATATTCGATTGATGAGGTTTTTATTGATTTGACAGGATATTTGACAAATTATCAGATGGGGGCAAAAGAATTAATTTCCAAAGTGATACAGGATGTATTAAAAGAAACAGGGATCACAGCTACTGCCGGGATTGGTACGAATCTATATCTTGCAAAGATTGCAATGGACATTATGGCAAAGCATGTGCCGGCAGACAAGTATGGGGTGAGGATTGCATATCTTGATGAGATAACATATCGAAAGAAATTATGGGAACATCAGCCGATTACAGATTTCTGGAGAGTAGGGAAAGGTTATGCCAAAAAGCTTGCTGCATATCAGATTTACACGATGGGAGACGTTGCTAGATGCTCTGTTGGAAAAGAAATGGACTATCATAATGAGGAATTACTTTATAAACTATTTGGCATTAATGCCGAGTTATTGATTGACCATGCATGGGGATATGAACCTTGCACGATTGCAGATATAAAAGTATATAAACCAGAAGCAAAAAGTATCGGTTCCGGACAGGTATTATCTTCTGCTTATTCATCAGAAAAAGCAAAAATTGCAGTTTTAGAAATGGCAGAACAGATTTCATTTGATCTTTTTGAACAGAAGCTTGTATCAAAGCAATTTGTCCTTACAATAGGTTATGATAGAGATAATCTACAAGGACAGGAATACAGTGGGGAGGTTGCAACAGACCGTTATGGAAGAAAAATCCCCAAACACGCACATGGTACGATTAATCTGGATATACCAACTTCTTCACTAAAAGAAATTACAACTGCTGTTTCTAGTCTTTATGATAGGATAATTGATAAGAAACTCCTTATCCGGCGGCTCACATTAACTGCTGCTAAAGTTATGCCCAAAGAAGGACAGGTATATCAGCAGTTAGATCTGTTTACTGATTATGAAGCATTAAAGAAAGAACAGGAAAGGGAACGTAGATTACAAAAATCTATTCTTGATATTAAGAAAAAATACGGAAAAAATGCAGTTTTGCGAGGGTTAAGTTACGAAGAAGGTGCAACAACAAGAACAAGAAATGGACAGATAGGAGGGCATAAAGCATAATGGGAAAGTATGACGATATTATCAATCTTCCGCATCATGTATCAAAAAAACACCCCCAGATGCCTATTGCAGACAGGGCAGCTCAGTTTGCTCCATTTGCAGCTTTAACTGGATATGGAGAACAGATTAAAGAAACTGCTAGAACTACGGAAGAATTTCATCAGGTATCAGGACGAGAAAAAGAAGAGCTAGATCAGAAATTACAGATATTACAGCAAACCCAATATAAACATCCTCTAATTTCCATATATTATTTTGCACCAGATGCCCGAAAACAAGGTGGACATTATAATAAAACAACAGGATGTGTAAAAAAGATAGATGTAATAAATGAGAAGCTTATGATGATAGATGGAAATGAAATTGCATTTAAACATATAAAAGAAATACAGGGTGATTTTTTTCTTTCAATTATGGAAAGTGAAAACATTACATGAAGCCAGAATATTTTTCAAATACACTCTAATCCGAACAAATGCCAGCTTTATGTGGATAAAAATGAAAATGAATAAATCAGTATTACAAAGGGGGAGCATGACATTAGTAAATATCGATTATCACAGCTTTTTCAGGAAGGTAATCCAGAGAATCTGACAGACAAACAGAAAGAAGTTTTAAAGATATGGAACAATCTGAGTACAAATGAGCAGGAAACAGTAATGTCAATGCTTCGTGGACTTCGAAAGTAGAAGAACAGTTCGAGTATATGTATCGGCTGTTCTTTTTTGATTTTCGGGTGTTAAAACGGTAATGTTTTTCTTGTATACAGTAGAGAACCATAGTATAATAAAACCAGTTTTTTTGCAAAAGTTTAAAAATAATAAGGAAATCGGCAAACCAGATGAAAGTCTGGGACGCAAAGCTACAGGGCCTGTAAAATGGCAGC
>OLVR01003432.1_pt1 | contig 10216 bp, 8 predicted proteins | sample 1673261 | NCBI WGS metagenome assembly OLVR01 (sample SAMEA3178938, study PRJEB25190) | human gut metagenome | biome: human gut; feature: human-associated habitat; material: faeces | place: Austria | collected 2013 | reverse complement strand
TAGGAACGGCAAAATTTTTTGCACTTCTATTGCTTCTTTATCACACATAAGCAAAGAGTCAGGGCATGAAGCAGCTGATGGCTGGCGGCGGTGTTGCCCTGATTGGTATCACCCTGATTCCCCTGCTGAGCGGTCTGTTCGGCTGATCTTTTCCGGGCGGCGATTGCCGCCCCGTACATATTTACTTGCAAGTGTTTCCAGCCCCTCCGTGGCAAACGGATTCTTATTATAAAGTGGAAACGCATTGCAAATCGAATGTTCACTGTTACTTGAAAGGAAGGCGATTTTTATGCAGATTCTGACTCACCTTATTTTTTTGCTTAACCTGCTCAAGACCCTGATCAACCATTTTTCCTGATGGGTGGTGGCGCTGAGTGGAAACCGTTCTCAAAGCGATCTCAGATTGGATAAAGTCGCTGCTGACAGCGGCGATCATGTCCAATCTTTCCGGCCTGTTCGATGATGTGAACACCCAAGTGGGCAGCATCGCCCAGCAGGTCGGCACCAAACCATCCAGTTTTGAACCGCGCGTTTTTGCTATGATCGAAGCCCTCTCCCGGAATGTGGTGCTGCCCATTGCAGGCATAATTTTGACCTTCATTGCCTGTTATGAGCTGATAGAGATGATCACCCAGCACAACAACATGGCACAATTTGAGCCTGCACTGTTGATGAAATGGATCTTCAAAACTGCCATTTCGGTCTGGATGATTTCCAACACCTTCGACATCATCATGGCGGTGTTCGATGTGACGCAGCAGGTGGTGGCAAATTCCAGCGGCATTATTTCCGGCAACACACGGGTCAACGACATCGGGCTTTCCATGCTGCAATCCAGCATGATGCAGATGGACGTAGGCCCCCTGTTCGGGCTGTTCTTGCAGTCCTTCTTCATCGGTATCACCATGCGCATCCTGTCCATCGTGATTTTCGTCATCGTCTACGGAAGAATGATTGAGATCTACATGATGGTCAGTCTGGCTCCGGTGCCCATGGCAACATGGGGCAACCATGAGCAATCCCATGTTGGACAGAACTATCTTCGTTCTCTGTTCGCGCTGGGATTTCAAGGTTTCCTGATCCTGATCTGCGTGGCGATCTACGCTGTTCTGCTCCAGAATGTTGCAATATCCGGGGATGCCATCAACTCGATCTGGAGCATCGTGGGGTATACCGTGCTGCTCTGCTTCTCGCTGTTCAAGACCAGCTCTGTCGCCAAAACTCTGCTGGGTGCCCATTGATTCGGAGGTGAAATTTTGGCAGCTTATATTTCCGTGCCGCGCGATTTCAGCAAGGTGAAGTCCAAAGTAGCCTTCAACCTGACCGCCCGGCAGCTCGTCTGTTTTGGTGCAGCGGCAGTCGTAGGCGTGCCGCTGTTCTTTGTTCTGCGGGACACCGCTGGCAATTCCGGTGCTACCCTCGGCATGATGGCGGTGATGCTGCCCATGTTTTTTCTGGCCATGTACCAGAAGAACGGTCAGCCCGCCGAAAAGATCCTGCGGTACTACCTTCAGGCGCGTTTTATTCGTCCGAAGGTGCGTCCGTACCAGACCCGCAATTACTATGCACTGCTTATGAAGGGAGATGACACCCATGATTCCGTTTCTGAAAAAGAATAAAGACGGCAAAAAGCCGCCCAAGCCCACAGTGCCCCGCACGGCACAGGAGAGCATTCCGTTCCAGCGGATGTTTGAGGACGGCACCTGCCGTGTCCGTCCCGGCTACTACACCCGCACCATCCAGTATCAGGATATCAACTATCAGTTGGCGCAGCAGGAGGACAAGACCGCCATCTTTGAGGAATGGTGCTCTTTTCTCAACTTTTTCGACAGCTCTATCCACTTTGAACTGTCTTTCGTGAATACCGCCACCGATTCGGCAGACTTCGAGAAGTCCATCCGCATCCCGTACCAGCAGGATGGCTTTGATGATGTGCGAGCCGAGTACAGCCAGATGTTGCGGCAGCAGCTTTCCAAGGGAAACAACGGCCTGACGAAAACAAAGTTTCTGACCTACGGCATCGAGGGCGACAGCATGGCGCAGGTCAAACCTCGGTTGGAGCACATCCAGAACGACCTGATGAACAACTTTCACAGGTTGGGCGTTCTGGCAAAGCCGTTGGACGGTACGGAGCGTCTGCGGCTGATGCACGGGATGCTGAACATGGATGGAGCCAACAAGTTCCACTTCAACTGGAAAGACCTTGTGCCCAGTGGTCTGTCCGTAAAGGATGCCATTGCCCCCACTGCGCTGGCGTTTAAGAACAGCCGCACCTTTCAGATGGGCGGCATCTTCGGAGCGGTCAGCTTTCTGAATATCACGGCTTCTGACCTGAGCGACCAGTTGCTGAAGGATTTCCTTGATATGGATTCCAGTCAGATCGTTACCATGCACATCCAGTCCGTTGACCAGAACAAGGCCATCAAAACCATCAAGCACACCATCACGGAACTGGACCGCAGCAAAATCGAAGAGCAGAAAAAAGCCGTCCGCGCAGGATACGATATGGACGTGCTGCCGTCTGATTTGGCAACCTACGGCAGAGATGCCAAGGCACTTTTGAAGGAATTACAGAGCCAGAACGAGCGGATGTTCCTTGTCACTTTTCTGGTGCTGAACACCGGCAAGACCGAGCAGGAACTGGAAACCAACGTGTTTCAGGCAGTCAGCATTGCCCAGAAGCACAACTGCGAATTATGCCGCCTTGATTTTCAGCAGGAGCAGGGGCTTATGTCCTCGCTGCCGCTGGCAGACTGCCAGATCGAGATCCAGCGGGGTCTGACCACCAGCAGCACGGCAATTTTTGTGCCGTTTACCACGCAGGAGTTGTTCGACAACGGCAAGGAAAGCCTGTATTATGGCTTGAACGCTCTGTCCAACAACCTGATTATGGTTGACCGCAAAAAGCTGAAGAACCCCAACGGTCTGATTCTGGGCACTCCCGGTTCCGGTAAATCCTTCAGCGCAAAGCGTGAGATCTGCAATGCGTTCCTCGTGACGGACGATGATATTATCATCTGCGACCCGGAATGTGAGTACGCTCCGCTGGTGGAGCGTCTGCATGGGCAGGTCATCCACATCAGCCCTGCCAGCACCCAGTATATCAACCCGATGGACATCAACAGCAACTATTCGGAAGAGGATAACCCGCTGGCTTTGAAAGCCGACTTTGTGCTATCCCTGTGCGAACTGGTGGTGGGAGGCAAAGAAGGCTTGCAGCCGGTGGAAAAGACGGTCATTGACCGCTGCGTCCATGTGATCTATCGCAAGTATTTCGAGAATCCCACCCCGGAAAATATGCCGCTGTTGGAAGATCTGTACAACGCCCTGCTGACGCAAGATGAACCGGAAGCCCGCCATGTGGCGGCTGCGCTGGAAATCTACGTCAAGGGCAGTCTGAACATTTTCAACCACCACACCAACGTGGATATCAATAACCGCATCGTCTGTTTTGACATCAAACAGCTTGGCAAGCAGCTGAAAAAACTCGGTATGCTCATCGTGCAGGATGCTGTGTGGGGGCGTGTCACCGCCAACCGTAGTGCCGGAAAATCCACCCGGTACTATGCAGACGAGTTCCACCTTTTGCTGAAAGAGGAGCAAACTGCGGCATACAGCGTTGAAATTTGGAAGCGTTTTCGTAAGTGGGGTGGCATCCCGACAGCCCTAACGCAGAACGTCAAAGATCTGCTGGCAAGTCCTGAAGTATCGAATATTTTCGAGAATTCGGACTTTGTGTATATGCTCAATCAGGCCAACGGAGACCGGCAGATTCTCGCAAAGCAGCTCAACATCTCGCCCCATCAGCTTTCCTATGTGACCCACTCCGGCGAAGGTGAGGGGCTGCTGTTTTTCGGTAACGTGATCCTGCCCTTTGTTGACCACTTCCCGAAAGACCTTGAACTCTACCGCATCCTTACGACCCGCCTTTCCGAAGTTGCGGAGGCGCAAAAGCATGAGTGAGAAACAGCCGAAGCTGAAATTCGAGGAGGAAAAGGAGCGCACGGCTACGCGCTCCCCTCCGAAAAAGTCTAAAGTGGAGCAGTCGGTGCCCAAAAAGCAGAAACTGAAACAGGATGCAGACAAAGCTGCGGAGAAATCCCAGCATCTGCGTTTTGGCAAAGCCGAGATAACCCCGGATGAAGCATCCCGCATGACAAAGCAGCAGAAACGTGCTATGTATGCCGCTGCTGCCGCCCGGTCTGCGGCACATCGAGAGATTGATCAGTACGAGGACGACAATGTGGGCACGCAGGCTTTAAGCGAGGGCGAAAAAGCTGCCGAGACTACCCACGATATTTCCAAGAGCCGTTACGCCAGAAAGCTGAAAAAGAAAGCCAAGATGCAGGGCAAGAAAAGGGCCCGAACCGCAAAATCTTCCGTGCAGAAGCCGCCTGCAGCACAAGATGCAGGCGCATCCGGCATCGGCGAGGGCAGTTCCAACTGGCTTTCACGCTGGAAACAACGGCAAGAAATCCGTAAAAGTCACTATGCCACCGCCCATTCGGGTACAGCGGCACAGACCGCAGGCGGCAAGGCGGCATCCAACGGTGCATCTGCCTCCCGGTCCAGCATGGAACAGGCGGTAGAAAAGGGCAAAACTGCCGTCAGCACCGCTGTGAAAGGGCTGATGAATGCCGCCAAGGGCAACGCACACGTTCTGGTGATCGTGGGCGTTTTTCTTTTGCTCTTGCTGCTGGTCATGTCGGCATTTTCGTCCTGTTCCATTCTGTTTTCAGGCACCACGCAGGTATCCGGTCAGACCATTTACACCGCAGAGGACCGGGACATCCGGGGAGCCGAAACCGACTACAAGAAGCTGGAAAAGGAGCTGGACAAAAAGATCAAGCGTACCCCCACCGACCATCCCGGCTACAACGAGTACCAGTATCACCTTGACCCCATCGAGCATGACCCATGGCAGTTGACCTCTTTTCTCACGACTCTCTATGACGATTACACCCGGTCAGAGGTGCAGGGCAAGTTGAAGGAGACCTTCAAAAAGCAGTACAAGCTGACCACATGGGTGGAGGTGCAGATACGGTATAAGACCGTCTGGGTCATCAGTCCGGCAGGAATCCCAGTTCCCACACAGGTGCCTTATGAGTACCGCATCTTCCACACCAAATTGGTGAATAAAGGGCTGGAAGTGGTTATCCGGGAGGAACTGGACAACGACCAGTGGAAACGCTATGAGATCTTTCAGGATACGCTGGGTGGTCGGCCTTATCTGTTCAACGGCGGTCTGCCGCCCGGTGGCTCCGATGGCTCCGGCACACCCGGCATCGACTATCAGGTTCCTGCGGAAGCCCTGACGGACAGCGAGTTTGCCGCTATCTACAAGGAGGCGCAAAAGTATGTGGGCACGCCCTACGTCTGGGGCGGTTCTACCCCGGAAACCGGGTTTGATTGCTCCGGCTACGTTTGCTGGGTCTACAACCAGAACGGCTACAATGTGGGGCGCACCACCGCCAACGGTCTGTGGAACAAGAGCCAGCACATTTCCGAAGCCGAAGCAAAGCCCGGCGACCTTGTTTTCTTTGAAGGAACGTATGATACGCCGGGGAAAAGTCATGTGGGCATCGTGCGTCCAGTAAGGACGATAGTAGAAGTAGAGAAAGGAGGCTGTGACTAAGGTACTACCCCGCAAAGCAACGCGGGAATCCACCTGCTTTACCGAAAGTCGAAAGATGTACGGGAAAAGAGCACGGCAGGAAAGCGGTAAGTTGCCTAAAGACAATCGGGCACGACTGAACTGCAAGGATAAGTGAATATAAGGATAAAACTGAATTGTTTAAGGTGAGTTCCAAGCCCTTGTTACGTGTGGGCAAAGGAAAATTGTCTGAAACCTTTGGTACAGGGACCGTAGGAAATAAATTCCTTCCTATGGGTTGCTAATCCCCTGTGCGGCACGTCGGAGAACCGATAGTAACGGAACAAAAGCATATCCGATAATTCACATTGACCTACTACTATCGTCAACTGGAGATTGTCTAAACCGGAACGCTTGAAAAAGCTATGTGTAATGCAGCAATGTGATAAATTTCAAAGCTATGCTAGAAAGATGACACTGAAAATCCGGCATGACAACGGAGCTTCTGTAGTAGTCCGAGAATCCTGAATTGACAGGAAAAGCCGTAAAATCGGATGCGGGAAAGCCGCTCACATGGCGAAGAGAAGCAGTTTTTTGCGCATTAAAATCAGAAATTGATTAGAGAGGAAAGCCTCAATGAAATCAACAATGGAGATTTTAACAAAATTACAAGAGAATTCCCAAAAGAACCACGATGAAATTTTCACACGACTGTACCGCTATCTTTTGAGGCCGGATATTTACTTCATCGCCTACCAGCATCTTTACTCCAATAAGGGTGCAGGAACGAAGGGGGTGAATGATGATACGGCTGATGGATTTAGCGAGCAGTATGTGACAGCCATCATTGAAGCATTGAGAACAGGGTCATATGAACCCAAGCCGGTACGCAGAACCTATATTCAAAAGAAGAACGGCAAGCTGCGCCCGCTGGGACTTCCTGTATTCGCTGACAAGCTGGTGCAAGAAGCTATCCGTATGATTCTGGAAGCCATCTATGAGCCAATTTTCTCTATCTATTCCCACGGCTTTCGACCGGGCAGAAGCTGCCACACGGCACTTGCCATGATTAAGCATGAGTTTACCGGAGCGAAGTGGTTCATTGAGGGCGACATCAAAGGATGTTTTGATAACATCGACCATTCCACGCTGATTGGTGTGCTGAACCGAAAAATCAAGGACGCTCGTTTTCTGAATCTGATTCGTATGTTTCTGAAATCCGGCTATATGGAAGACTGGGATTTCCATGAAACCTATAGCGGATGCCCGCAGGGTGGAATCATTTCCCCGATTCTTGCGAATGTCTACCTGAACGAACTGGACAGGTATATCACGCAGCTGAAGAAGGAATTTGACCACGGATACAATCCGAGAAACTTTACGGAAGAATACAACGCGATAAGACACAAACGAGATGCACTGCATGAGAAAATCAAGAAAGCTGAAGGAACAATGCGGGAGCAGCTGATTGCTCAGCACAAGCAACTGACAAAGCAGTTATTTCGGACACCTGCAAAAGCGTGTACCGATAAGCGATTGAAATATGTTCGCTATGCAGATGACTTTCTGATTGCAGTCAATGGGACAAGAGAGGAATGCGAAGCGATTAAGGCAAAACTCACGGATTTTGTCCGGGACACTCTGAAAATGGAGTTGAGTCAAGAAAAGACCCTCATTACGCACAGCAATACTCCTGCCCGATTCCTTGGTTTTGATGTTCGGGTGCGCAGGGATGCCAGTGTCAAACGCTCTGGAAAACGAAAAATGCGCACTATGAACAACAAAGTGGAACTCAATATTCCACTGAAAGATAAGGTGGAGACCTATTTACTGTCCCATAGCATCGCTAAAAGGGATGGAAAGAGGTTGATTCCTATTCATCGCCCCATTCTGCTGAACCGCACGGATTTGGAAATCGTAATGATTTATAATGCGGAACTCCGAGGGCTCTGTAACTATTATGCCATTGCAAGCAACTTCAACAAGCTCGTTTACTTTGGCTATCTGATGGAATACAGCTGTCTGAAAACACTCGCAAACAAGCATCGCTCCCGAATTTCTAAGGTTCGTTATGAATACAGAGATGGGACTGGCGCATGGGGTGTTCCGTATGAAACCAAAAAGGGAAAACGCCGTATGATGTTCGCTAAGTACAGCGATTGCAAAGGCAAAGATTTGACGGAAAAAGTGCCCGATTTGGCGTATCGCTATTCGCACAACACAACATCCTTCGAGGAACGTCTGAAGGCCAAAGTCTGTGAAGTCTGCGGCTGTACAGACAGCGATAGCTATGAAATCCACCATGTAAACAAGGTCAAAAACCTGAAAGGTAAAGCTGATTGGGAGAAAGTCATGCTGGCAAAGAGGCGCAAGACAATCGTTGTGTGCCACAAATGCCACATGAGAATTCATCATGGAACTAAAACGGAATGACTTTTGAAATGGAGCAAAAAATGGGGAGCCGTGTGCGTTGAGAGGCGCAAGCACGGTTCTGGGAGAGGTCTGTGCAAACCTGTCGTAGAAATACGATAAGGCGGCACTTTCCTACTCTACTACCTCGGCAACGGGATGATGGTGTCCGCTGGCGATCCTATCAAGTACGCAAACATTCACTCGTCCTACTGGGAGAAGCATCTCGCAGGATTCGGACGGCTTTCAAAATGAAATGGAGGGTTCAACTATGAGCGAAAAACTGGATAAGCTGCGGGCAACGCTCAAGAAAGAGCAGGAACGCCGCATCAAGCTGAACAACCGCATTGCGGTCTTGGAACGTCGGATTCAGGAGGAAGAAGCCGCTGAGGTCAGCAGCATGGTACGCACGGCTAATGTGACCCCGGAACAGCTCGCCGCCTTGCTGCGGCAGTCGGCAACCGCCACCCCGAACCCGGCTGCGCTGTCTGCCGTAGGTGCAACTTTCGAGAAGGAGGTCGATGCAGATGAAGATTAAGAAACTGGGCGCGCTGCTGGTATCGGCGGCACTGTGCGCTGGCATGGCGGCTCCCGCCTTTGCCTTCGAGGGCGAAGCTACCCCGGTGGAGCAGCCTGTTCTGCCGGAAGTCGTGGAGGAGGATGTTGTCACCATCACGGACGAAACCTCTGGGGCCCTGACCCCGGAGGGCAATCTGACGCTGGTAGACGACTACCACACAGACTATTCCGATGGCAGCGGGCAGCAGTTTATCACGTTGGTCAGCAAATCGGGCAACACCTTCTACTTGGTCATCGACCGCAACGCCAAAGGGCAGCAGACCGTCCACTTTATGAATCTGGTAGACGAAGCCGACCTGTTGGCTCTGATGGAGGAGGAAGATGCTGATGCTTACACCGCCGAAAAGGAAGCGGCGGCGCAGGCGGAGCAGGACAGGCTGAAAGCCGAGGAAGAAGCCAAGAAAGCAGCGGAAGAAGCGGCGGCATCCGGTACGGAACAGCCCAAGGAAAACAAGGTCACAAAGATTGCGTCCGGCTTTCTGGGCGTAGTCGTGCTGATTGCGCTGGCGGCAGGCGGCGGCTTCTACGCTTTTGCAAAGCAGAAGCAGAAAAAGCAGGCCGAAAAAGAAGCCCTCGACCCCGATGCAAACTACACCGAGGACAAGGGCGATTTTGAGGTTCCCACCGTGGACGAGCCGGAGGACACCGGCGAAGAAGATACCGAACCCATCTGATTTCAAGGCGGCATTTGCCGCCGTACATATCCAAATGAAAACAGATTGGAGGGAACGCTTATTTTAATTCTAGTTGTAGCAGAAAAGCCCTCGGTTGCCATGTCCTATGCAAAAGTCCTCGGTGCGACCAACCGTCAGGACGGCTACCTTGAAGGGAACGGCTATCTGGTCAGTTGGTGTATCGGTCATTTAGTGGAGCTGGCACCGCCCAACATCTACGATGCCAAGTACGTCAAGTGGAGCATTGCAGACTTGCCCATCCTGCCGCAAAAGTGGCAGTATCTGGTGTCTGCCAGCACGAAAAAACAGTTTGGCATCCTGCAAAAGTTGATGCACCGCCCGGATGTGGATAGCATCGTGAACAGTTGCGATTCCGGCCGGGAGGGAGAACTGATCTTCCGCTTGGTGTATCAGCAGGCAGGCTGCAAAAAGCCCTTTTCTCGCCTATGGCTGTCCAGCATGGAGGAAAACGCCATCCGGGAAGGCTTTGCTCACCTCAAACCGTCAACTGAATATGATGCGCTGTACAACGCAGCACTCTGCCGGGAACGCGCCGATTGGATGGTCGGCATCAACTGTTCCCGGCTTTTTTCGTGTCTGTACGGTCAACCGCTGGCGGTGGGGCGTGTTATGACCCCGGTGCTTGCCATGACGGTGGTGCGGGAAGCCGCCATTGCTGCCTTTGTGCCGGAGAAATTCTACACGGTAGATCTGGAACTGACCAGCGGCTGCACGGCATCCAGCCGCCGCATTCCCGAAAAAACCGTTGCTGAAACCCTGTTGAAAGCCTGCCGAAAGGAGATGGTGGCAACGATCCAGCGCATCACCCGCAAGGAAAAGTCCGAGAATCCACCGCCGCTGTACGATCTGACCACCCTTCAGCGAGACGCCAACCGCCTGCTGGGATACAGCGCACAGCAGACGCTGGACTATGTGCAGAGCCTGTATGAGAAGAAACTTA
>OLVR01003428.1_pt1 | contig 10227 bp, 10 predicted proteins | sample 1673261 | NCBI WGS metagenome assembly OLVR01 (sample SAMEA3178938, study PRJEB25190) | human gut metagenome | biome: human gut; feature: human-associated habitat; material: faeces | place: Austria | collected 2013 | reverse complement strand
TGCGGGGGCGGCGGAAAGGAGGTTGACACCGTATGGATTTCTTACTTGAAGCCCTGACAAATTGGCTGAAAGAAATGCTGGTAGGCGGCATTATGGGCAACCTGTCCGGGATGTTCGATTCTGTAAACCAGCAGGTCGGAGATATATCCGTGCAGGTTGGGCAAACGCCACAGGGCTGGAACGGCGGCATTTTCAGCATGATCCAGAATCTCTCCAACTCCATCATGGTTCCCATCGCCGGTGTGATTCTGGCGATTGTAATGACGCTGGAACTGATCCAGATGATTACCGACAAAAACAACCTGCATGATGTGGATACCTGGATGATTTTCAAATGGGTGTTCAAGTCAGCCACAGCCATACTCCTTGTCACGAATACATGGAATATCGTCATAGGCGTGTTCGATATGGCGCAGAGTGTGGTGGCACAGGCATCCGGCATCATTTCTTCGGATACCGCCATTGATATTTCCTCCATCCTCACGGATATGGAACCCCGGCTGATGGAAATGGATTTGGGTCCGCTGTTCGGGCTTTGGTTCCAGAGTATGTTTATCGGCGTTACCATGTGGGCGCTGTATATCTGCATCTTCATCGTGATTTATGGCCGTATGATTGAAATTTACCTTGTGACATCCGTTGCGCCCATCCCCATGGCTGCCATGATGGGCAAGGAATGGGGCGGCATGGGCCAGAACTATCTGCGCTCCCTGCTGGCGCTGGGATTCCAGGCATTTCTCATTATTGTCTGTGTGGCGATTTATGCTGTGCTGGTGCAGGACATCGCTACGGAGGAAGATGTGATTATGGCGATCTGGAGCTGCGTGGGCTACACCGTGCTGCTGTGCTTTACGCTCTTTAAGACCGGAAGCCTTGCAAAAGCCGTATTTCAGGCTCATTAAGGAGGATACATGAAGAAATATCAAATTATTTATGCTGATCCACCTTGGAGATACCATGTATATTCAAAAAAAGGAATGGGGCGAAGCGCAGAAAGTCACTACCCCACTATGAGTGTTGACGATATTTGCGCCTTACCTGTTGGTGATTTAGCAGACAAAAATTGCGTGCTTTTTCTTTGGGTGACAAATCCTTGTTTACTGGAAGGGATTTCTGTGCTTCGCGCATGGAGATTTACCTATAAGACAATCGCTTTTGCTTGGGTGAAGCAAAACAAAAAAGCAGATAGTCTATTTTGGGGAATGGGATATTGGACTCGCTCAAATGTGGAGTTTTGTATCTTAGCTACCAAAGGGAACCCCAAACGAATTAACGCAGGTGTTCATCAAGTTATTCTTTCTCATATTGAGGAACATTCCAAAAAGCCACATGAGGTAAGAGAACGAATTGTGCAGCTTATGGGTGATTTGCCGCGTATTGAGCTGTTCGCCAGACAAGCCACACCCGGTTGGGATGTATGGGGCAACGAGGTGGACAGTTCTGTTTCATTTTCATAAAGGAGGGAGTTTCTATGGCCTATGTACCTGTACCCAAAGACCTGACGAAAGTCAAAACCAAGGTTGCTTTTAACTTAACCAAGCGGCAGTTAGTCTGCTTCACTGGCGGGGCGCTTTTGGGCGTACCGCTGTTCTTTCTGCTCCGTGGCTCTGCCGGGAACAGCACAGCAGCCCTGTGCATGATGTTCGTGATGCTGCCCTTCTTTATGCTGGCGATGTACGAAAAGCATGGCCAGCCGTTGGAAAAGATTGTGGGCAATATCATTCGCGTCACGGTGATCCGCCCCAGGCAACGCCCCTACCGCACCAATAATTTCTATGCCGTGTTGCAGCGGCAGGCAAATCTCGACGAGGAGGTGTCACACATTGTTTACGGCAATCAAAAACTGGCTGCACCAGCTGTTCGGAAAAACCGAGGAAAAAGCTGTGCAGCCGGTCAAAACAAAGAAAAAGCTGTCCCGCGCCGACAGAAAGCAGATTGAAGCTGCCATTGCCCGCGCCAACCGCACGGACAAAAAGGAAAAATCCGCGCAGGACAGTATCCCTTATGAACGGATGTGGCCGGACGGTATCTGTCGGGTATCAGACGGTCACTACACAAAAACCATTCAATTTCAGGACATCAACTATCAGCTTTCGCAAAACGAGGATAAAACCGCGATCTTCGAGGGCTGGTGCGATTTCCTCAACTACTTCGACAGCTCGATTCAGTTTGAGCTGTCTTTTTTGAACCTTGCCGCATCGGAGGAAACCTTTGCCCGCGCAATCAACATCCCCCTTCAAAGGGACGATTTTGACAGCATCCGTATCGAGTACACCACCATGCTGCAAAACCAGTTGGCAAAGGGCAACAACGGCCTCATCAAAACCAAGTATCTCACCTTTGGCATTGACGCGGACAGCATCAAGGCGGCCAAGCCCCGTTTGGAGCGCATTGAGACCGACATTCTCAATAACTTCAAGCGGCTGGGCGTAGCGGCGGAAACGCTGGACGGAAAGGCGCGGCTTGCCCAGCTGCATGGTATCTTCCACATGGACGAGCAGCTGACGTTCCGGTTTGAGTGGGACTGGCTCCCCACCAGCGGCCTGTCCACCAAGGACTTTATCGCCCCCAGCTCCTTTGAGTTCCGCACCGGCAAGCAGTTCCGCATGGGTAAAAAGTACGGAGCCGTCAGCTTCGTACAGATTTTGGCCCCAGAGTTGAATGACCGGATGCTGGCTGATTTTCTGGACATGGAAAGCTCGCTGATCGTCAGCCTGCACATCCAGTCGGTGGATCAGATCAAGGCCATCAAGACGGTCAAGCGGAAAATCACCGATCTGGATAAATCCAAAATCGAGGAACAGAAAAAAGCTGTCCGTGCCGGATATGACATGGACATCATCCCTTCCGACCTTGCCACTTATGGTGTTGAGGCCAAAAAGCTCTTGCAGGATTTGCAGAGCCGCAACGAGCGTATGTTCCTTGTGACCTTCCTGGTGCTGAACACGGCAGACAATCCCCGCCAGCTGGACAACAATGTGTTCCAGGCATCCAGTATCGCACAGAAATACAACTGCCAGCTGACAAGGCTGGACTTCCAGCAGGAGGAAGGGCTGATGAGCTGCCTGCCCCTGGGTATCAACCAGATTGAGATTCAGCGCGGACTGACCACCAGTTCCACGGCAATCTTTGTGCCGTTCACCACCCAGGAATTATTCCAGAACGGGAAAGAAGCGCTGTACTACGGCATCAACGCTCTGTCCAACAACCTCATCATGGTGGACAGAAAGCTGCTGAAAAACCCCAACGGTCTGATTCTCGGCACGCCGGGTTCCGGTAAATCTTTCAGCGCCAAGCGCGAGATCGCCAACAGCTTTCTGCTCACTTCGGATGATGTCATCATCTGCGACCCGGAGGCAGAGTACGCCCCTCTGGTGGAGCGTCTGCATGGGCAGGTCATTAAGATTTCGCCTACTTCCACCAACTACATCAACCCCATGGATTTGAACCTGGACTATTCGGACGATGAAAGCCCGCTGTCCCTCAAGTCCGACTTTATTCTCAGCTTGTGCGAGCTGATTGTGGGCGGCAAGGAGGGCTTGCAGCCGGTGCAGAAAACCATCATCGACCGCTGTGTGCGGCTGGTCTATCAGGACTATCTGAACGACCCGCGCCCGGAGAATATGCCCATTCTGGAGGATTTGTATAACCTCTTGCGGGCGCAGGACGAAAAGGAAGCGCAGTACATCGCCACAGCGCTGGAAATCTATGTAACCGGCTCCCTCAATGTGTTCAACCACCAGAGCAATGTGGACATTGATAACCGGATTGTCTGCTATGACATCAAGGAACTGGGCAAGCAGCTTAAAAAAATCGGTATGCTGGTGGTACAGGATCAGGTGTGGAACCGCGTTACCATCAACCGTGCCGCCCACAAATCCACCCGTTATTACATCGACGAGATGCACCTGCTGCTGAAAGAGGAACAGACCGCCGCTTATACGGTGGAAATCTGGAAGCGATTCCGTAAATGGGGCGGCATCCCGACCGGTATCACGCAGAACGTCAAAGACCTTTTGAGCAGCCGCGAGGTGGAGAACATCTTTGAAAACTCCGACTTCGTGTATATGCTCAACCAGGCGGGCGGAGACCGGCAGATTCTTGCCAAACAGCTGGGCATTTCTACGCACCAGCTTAGCTATGTGACCCACTCCGGCGAGGGTGAAGGACTGCTGTTCTACGGCTCCACCATCCTGCCCTTCGTGGACCACTTCCCGAAAAACACCGAACTCTATGCCATAATGACCACCAAACCGTTGGACTTAAAAAAGGAGGATGAACAGCATGACAAAGAAAGAAATTGAAAAAGGCGCAGGTCTGCTTCTGACCGCCGTCAGCGGATGTGAGCAGATGGTGGAACTGCTTCGCGCCGCCGTCCATTACTGCTATGAGCAGGAAAAGACAGCAAAAAGTCTCACACCCAAGGGCTATGCCGGATTTACCCGGATTCACCATATCTGGACAGAGGGCATACCGGATGTTCCCAAGCTGTTTATGGGCAGCCCGATTCAGGATCGGGACATGGCAAGAGGAACCCTGATGGCGATTTTCCTGTCCACAACGGTTTTTCCGGCAGAAACCATTCAGATTCCGGTTTATGCGGAAACCTGCGTTCTGCTGGATGACCTGATGGCGGGTGGCTGGTATGCGTAAGGAACCGCGCCTGCACTTTACAGACGAGGAACGCTCTGACCCGGCGCTGGAAAAGCCCATCCGCAAGGCAGACCGGGCTGCCGCCAAAGCAGACAGGGCGCAGGCGAAAATCCCCAAAAAGCAGGTGCGGCAAAAAACGGTGGACCCTAAGACCGGCAAAGTGACCACCAAACTGGTGCTGGAGGACAAGAAAAAACCGCCCTCCAAGCTGTCCCATGCGGTCCGGGATGCTCCGGGAGATGCGGCGCTGGGAAAACTCCACAAGGAAATCCGTGAAACGGAACAGGACAATGTGGGCGTGGAGAGCGCCCACAAGTCTGAGGAAACCGCAGAGACCGGCGTTAGGCTTGTTCGGGAGGGCTACCGCAGCCACAAGCTGAAACCTTACCGCAAGGCGGCACAGGCGGAGCAAAAGCTGGAAAAGGCCAATGTAAACGCCCTGTTCCAGAAGTCTTTGCGGGAAAATCCCCAGCTTACCAGCAATCCGTTTTCACGCTGGCAGCAGAAACAGACCATCAAAAAGGAATACGCCGCCGCCAAGCGCGCCGGAAACACCGCCAACACCGCAAAAAAGACCGGCAAGGCCGCCAAGACGGTCAAGGAAAAGGTACAGCAGGCCGGAGCATTTATTATGCGCCACAAAAAAGGCTTTTTGCTTGTAGGTGCGATTTTTCTTCTCATCTGCCTGTTGCTCAACACCATGTCCTCCTGCTCCATGATGGCGCAGAGCATTGGTTCTGCCATTTCCGGCTCTACCTATCCGTCGGATGACCCGGAACTTGTTGCGGTGGAGGCCGACTACGCCGCCAGAGAAACGGCGCTGCAAGCCGAGATCGACAACATCGAAAGCAGCCATCCGGGATATGACGAATACCGTTATGACCTGGATATGATCGGGCATGACCCCCATGAGCTGGCGGCGTTTCTCTCCGCCGTCTTGCAGGGGTACACTCAGTCCAGCGCCCAGGGCGAACTGGAGCGCGTGTTTTCCGCCCAATATACCCTGACGCTCACCGAGGAAATCCAGATTCGCACCTATACGGACGAGGATGGCGACACCCACGAATACGAATACCGGATTCTTCATGTCAAGCTGGAGAGCCGCCCCATTTCCTCTCTTGCCACAGAGCTTTTGACCCCGGAGCAGCTGGAAATGTATCAGGTGTACCGGCAGACGCTTGGCAACAAGCCGCTGATCTTCGGCGGCGGCTCCACAAATACCAGTGATTCCGAGAGTTTGGACGGTGTGGAGTTTGTAAACGGCACACGCTCCGGCAACTCGGAGCTGGTGGAACTGGCCAAACGTCAGGTGGGAAATGTGGGTGGTCAGCCCTACTGGAGCTGGTACGGTTTCAATTCCCGCGTGGAATGGTGCGCCTGCTTTGTGTCCTGGTGCTACGGCCAGATGGGATTATCCGAGCCGCGCTTTGCCGCCTGCCAGTCCCAGGGCATCCCGTGGTTCCAGTCCCATGGACAATGGGGCGCGCGCGGCTATGACAACCTCGCCTCCGGCGACGCCATCTTTTTCGATTGGGACCTGGACGGCAGCGCCGACCATGTGGGCATCGTCATCGGTACAGACGGCAGCCGGGTCTATACCGTAGAGGGAAACAGCGGCGATGCCTGCAAAATCAGAAGCTACGATGTGAACTACGAGTGCATCAAGGGCTACGGTCTGATGAACTGGTGACAAATCTTTTGATAAGGAGTGATTGATTATGGCTACGAAAATTGAACGCATTGACCGGGAAATTACGAAAACCCGTGAGAAAATCGCAGAGTATCAGGAAAAGCTGAAATCGCTGGAAGCGCAGAAAACCGAAGCGGAAAATCTGGAGATCGTCCAGATGGTGCGCGCTATGCGTATGACCCCGGAGCAGTTAAGCGCCATGCTGTCCGGCGGCACACTCCCCGGTATGGATGCTCATGAAGAACAGGAGGACACCGCCCATGAAGAATAAGAGAATTTTTAAGACCCTTTCCGCCCTCTGCGCCGCACTGGTGCTGATGGGTGTTTTTTCTGTCACCGCTTTTGCTCAAGGGCCGGAGCAGCCCCCGGCGGAGGATGCCACCAACGATACCAATGTGGTGAAAGAAACTGAGGACAGTCCTGCCCTGACCCCGGAGGGCAACGCTGCCCTGGTGGATGATTTCGGCGGCAACAAGCAGCTCATCACCATCACCACAAAATCCGGCAATTATTTCTACATCCTCATTGACCGGGCCAACGAGGACAAGGAGACCGCCGTCCATTTCTTAAATCAGGTGGATGAAGCCGACCTGATGGCGCTGATGGAGGACGGGCAATCCGCCGAGAAACCGCCCGCTGTCTGCAACTGCACGGAAAAATGTGAAGCCGGTGCAGTCAACACCAAATGCGAGGTGTGCAGTACGGACATGACCGGCTGTACCGGCAAGGAACCGGAACCGCCAAAGGAACCCACGGAACCGGAGAAAAAAGAACCCGCAGGGTTAAATCCGGCTGTCCTGCTGCTGGTGCTGGCTGTGATGGGCGGCGCTGCTTTTGCCTACTTCAAATTTATTAAGGGTAAAGCCAACCACAAAAACAACAGCAATCCAGACGATTATGACTATGAGGACGGCGAGGAACTGCCGGATGAGGAAGAAATGGAACTGGAGGACGAGGAATCGGGCGAGCTGGACGCTGACAGGGGCGGCGGTGAAGAAAGTGAGGATGAGACCCCATGACCCGGTTCACCGACAGCCCCTATGAACGCATGATGACACGCAGGCCGGAGGGCGGGAAGGAAACTTCCCGTCCTCCTTCTTTACCCCACAGCCACCCCTGCTATGGTTGCGGGAATTATGGAAGACCCTGCGTAGGTATCTGTCACCGGGAAATGTCCCGATGGCTCAAAGAGAGGAGGAACCATCATGGCTCAACATAAATTGGTAATTGCTGAAAAACCGTCTGTTGCACAAAGTCTGGCCGCCGTGATCGGCGCAACCGTCCGTAAAGACGGGTATCTGGAGGGTAACGGCTGGCGGGTCAGCTGGTGTGTGGGTCATCTGGCTGGGCTGGCCGATGCCGATGTATATAACCCGGACTACGCCAAGTGGCGTTATGACGATCTGCCCATCCTGCCGGAACACTGGCAGATGGTGGTGGGTAAAGACAAAAAGAAACAGTTTTCTGTGCTGAAACAGCTGATGAACGCCCCGGATGTGACCGAGGTGGTAAACGCCTGTGATGCCGGACGCGAGGGCGAACTGATTTTCCGCAGCGTCTATGAGCTGGCGGGATGCCAAAAACCCATGAAGCGGCTGTGGATTTCCTCGATGGAGGATTCCGCTATTCGGGAGGGCTTTGCGAACCTGCGCCCCGGTGCGGACTATGACGGCTTGCGGGATGCGGCCCTCTGCCGCGCCAAGGCGGACTGGCTGGTGGGTATCAACGCCACAAGACTGTTTTCCGTGCTGTACCACCGCACCCTCAACATCGGGCGCGTCATGTCCCCGACGCTGGCCCTCATCGTCCAGCGGGAAGCCGAGATCGACACCTTCAAGCCGGTTCCGTTTTACACGGTAGTCCTGGAGCTGCCCGGTTTTTCCGTTTCCGGGGAGCGCATGGCGGATAAGGTTGCTGCTGAGCAGCTGAAAGCCGCCTGCCAGAGTGCGGATGTGACGGTCAAAAAGGTGGAATGCCGCGACAAATCGGAAAAGCCGCCCTCCCTCTATGACCTGACCACGCTCCAAAGAGATGCCAACCGATTGTTGGGATATACGGCCCAGCAAACCCTGGACTACCTCCAAAATCTGTACGAAAAGAAGCTCTGCACCTATCCCCGCACGGACAGCCGCTATCTGACGAGCGATATGGCTGAAAGCCTGCCTGTGCTGGTCAATCTGGTTGCCAATGCCATGCCGCTTCGCAAAGGAATCGCCATTTCCTGTGATGCGGCTCAGGTTATCAACGACAAAAAAGTGACCGACCACCATGCAGTGATCCCTACCCGCAATCTCCAAAACGCTGACCTGTCCGGCCTGCCGCTGGGCGAAAAGGCAGTGCTGGAGCTGGTGTCCCTGCGGCTGCTGTGCGCCGTAGCCCAGCCCTATACCTTTGCGGAAACCGCCGTTGTTGTCGAGTGCGCCGGAGCGGAGTTTACCGCCAAGGGCAAAACGGTGAAACGCCCCGGCTGGCGGGCGCTGGACACTGCCTACCGTTCTGCGCTGAAAAATGCGGAGCCGGAAGCTGAGGACAAGGCTCTGCCTGAATTAACCGAAGGTCAGACGCTGCCCCTTTCCGGTGCTGCCGTCAAGGAGGGCAAAACCAGCCCGCCCAAACACTTCACCGAGGATACGCTGCTTTCTGCGATGGAAACTGCCGGGAAGGAAAATATGCCGGAGGATGCCGAGAGAAAAGGTCTGGGGACCCCGGCCACCCGCGCCGGGATTCTGGAAAAGCTGGTGTCCACCGGCTTTTTGGAGCGAAAAAAGAGCAAGAAAGCTGTGCAGCTCATGCCCTCTAAAGATGCGGTGTCCCTGATCACCGTGCTGCCGGAACAGCTGCAATCGCCCCTGCTGACCGCTGAATGGGAACACCGTTTAAGCGAGATCGAGCGCGGCGAGCTGTCCCCGGAGGACTTCATGGGTGGGATCTGCGCCATGCTCCGGGAGTTGGTGGGAACCTATCAGGTCATCAAGGGGACTGAGTACCTGTTCACACCGCCCCGCGAAGTGGTGGGCAAATGCCCCCGCTGCGGCGGTGATGTGGCGGAACTACAAAAAGGATTCTTCTGCCAGACAGAATCCTGCAAATTTGCCATCTGGAAAAACAACAAATGGTGGGCCATGAAGAAAAAGCAGCCTACCAAGGCGCTGGTGACAGCGCTGCTCAAGGATGGCCGCGCAAGGATCACCGGCTGCTATTCCGAAAAGACCGGCAAGACCTATGATGCTACGGTGGTTCTGGAGGACGATGGGCGGTACGCCAACTTCAAGCTGGAATTTGACCGGCAGAAAGGCGGTGCAAAATGAAGCTCTCCCTTTATGAACAGGAAACCATTCTACTCTACAATCAGGCCGAGGACACCGCCGAAGTTTATACCCATGACCGAAAACTGATGGAGAAGCTGACCCGCCTTTCCCAAAAGCACCCGGAACAGGTTTGCAAAAAGGATAAGCACAATTTTACAGTCCCCAAACGCTGTGTGTCCGTCCGAGAGCCATACAGCGCCGAGCGCCGCAAGGCTGCCAGTGAACGGGCCAAGGTTGCCGGGTACAGGCCGCCCATCCCCAAACCGAAAGCTGATTGACGATGGGCGCAAATGTATTTGAGACGGTCAAGCAGTTTGTCACCGTCCGGGAAGCCGCAGAACGATATGGGATTGAGGTCAAAAGGGGCGGCATGGCCTGCTGTCCCTTCCACGATGACAAAAATCCCAGCATGAAGCTGAACGAAGAATATTTCTACTGTTTCGGCTGCGGAGCCACCGGCGATGTGATAGACCTGACCGCCCGGCTCTACAACCTGTCCACCAAGGAAGCCGCCGAGAAGTTGGCACAGGACTTTGGCCTGATCTATGACAGTCAGGCCCCGCCCCGCAGGAGATA
>OLVR01003422.1_pt1 | contig 10251 bp, 9 predicted proteins | sample 1673261 | NCBI WGS metagenome assembly OLVR01 (sample SAMEA3178938, study PRJEB25190) | human gut metagenome | biome: human gut; feature: human-associated habitat; material: faeces | place: Austria | collected 2013 | reverse complement strand
TCTCCTCGGGGGCCTTGTCGATGGAGTCATAAGCCTCGAACTGAGCCTTGCCCTGCAGAGACAGCCACTTGGTAATGGCGGCAGTCAGCGTGGTCTTGCCATGGTCGACGTGACCAATGGTGCCGATGTTAACATGCGGCTTAGTGCGCTCAAACTTCTCTTTGGCCATAAAGCCCTCCTCTTAACAGGTCGTCCCCGGACGGGACTTTGCCTTTATACCATAGTGGCCTCTCAACATACTATTGAGAAGCCACCGTGTTACCTATGGTAGCGGTGACTGGATTCGAACCAGTGACGCCACGGGTATGAACCGTGTGCTCTAACCAACTGAGCTACACCGCCGGATGGAGCCTGCAACCAGACTTGAACTGGTGACCTCTTCGTTACCAACGAAGTGCTCTACCGACTGAGCTATACAGGCACTTGACGGGTGGGAGCTATAGGATTCGAACCTATGTAGGCAGAGCCAACGGGTTTACAGCCCGTCCCCATTAACCACTCGGGCAAACTCCCAATCGTTCAAGTATCCGCAGGTTCTTTGGTCTTTTGGACCGCCGCCCCCGCGAACGAAAAAGATAATACGATGTGACCTTGGGGCCTGTCAACGAAAACCTCTAGATACACGGTACCGGGCGTATCTATATACCTTTGACCTGCGCTTTTGTTGAGTTTGAATATGAAGAGCAGTGGATTTGGTCGTTGTGGCGACGTTTCCCAAGGTAATACTTTGGTGTGGTGGAGTATTCTTATTGACTACGTCTCCGTGACGGACCCATTCGCACCTATATATGTTGCAGACGATGGTTTTCGGCGGCTTCCTGATTCATCTCAATCTGTAACAGTAAGAACGGTTTTCCTCCCCTACGTGTTACAGATCGAGACATTTCATAGTTGTCCCGATCAGGAGCTCACGGCGTCTCGTCCATCTCCTACGCCGACTACGTCATCGCCATGGTCGACGAGGCTGAGCGCACGGGCTCCGATGCCCACGTGGGCGAGGGTCTCTATCGGCTCTATCGCTCGCTCGTGAACGTGCACCCGCCTACGGAAATCTCCGATGAGTACCTGCGCATCGAGGACGCTTACTTGCAGGGACGCCTGCAGGAGCGCGGAATCGCCGAGGCACGTAAAGCGGAATCCGTAGGCGGACTCTTTCTGTGGCGCGGGGATATCACGCGGCTTCGCACGGACGCCATCGTGAACGTTGCCAACTCTCAGAGGCTAGGATGTGATCCTGCCGATTTTTGGGTAACCACCCACTCGGCGTAGTCGTTATAAATGTACTTGTGCTCCCAGATGCCATCAGCTGAGCCTGTGCACTCGTCAATCTGGCAGTCGTGGTAGAGGTCGTCCGCGAAGCCCTCAATTACGTCCAACAACTCGAGGCGCTCGGTGTACTTCGCAGGGATTCCGCTAAAGCCCAGTCTCGCCCCGAGAATGTTGCCGCACACCGCGCCGGTGGAGTCCGAGTCACCGTTGTGGTTCACGGCAGCAACGATCCCCGCCTCGAAGTCGTGCTCGTGTCGCAGTGCACAGAATACGGCTATGGCCAGCGTCTCCTCGGCCACCCATCCCTCGCCGAGCTCGTGGATGCAGTCAAGGTCGACCTTGGAGGAGTTGGCGAGACGCAGCGCGTGCATAAGAAGGCCTTGCAGTTCCTTCACATGTTTAGCATTCGGATAGGCTTCGGGAAGCGCGCCCAACGCACCCATGACAGCTTCGCGCACGCTGCAACCTGGCTTGTGCGTCAGCATGCTCACAATCACCGCGAGCGCTCCGGCGGGCAGCCAGCCCAACGCGTGGCCGTGCGTGAGGGCAGCACACTCCGCGCCAAGCCGGAGGGCGTCGGCATAGCCGCTGCAGTGGGTGCCATCTTCAGGGTCAAGGTAGAGCCCTGCCGGAGCCACGCGCATCACGCCGCCACAGCCCTTGCTGCTGTTGACGGGGCGCTCGGTCGTCCCCTCGCACCCCTCCGCGCAGGCGGAGAGGCACGTGTTCCCCGGCGCGCGCTGCTCGAAGAACTCGGGCACGCCGACGAGCCACGAGTAGTGGTAGACGCTACTCCGCCCTTCGTCGAGCGGATACCTCTCGGTCTGCGTGCGGTACCAGTCTCCGTAGCAGTAGCCGACATAACTTTCATACGGCCCCATAATGCCGCGCGTCATCCCACGCGTGGTACCTAAGAGCAGGCCGTTTGCTGTGAAGAGAGTATCTGCGTATCGTCGGAGAAGTGCGCCACGCCTTTGGCATCGAGTTCGTACTCGGTTATGCCACGCTCACCATAGCGGGAGAAGATGTGCTCCTCGCCCCAGAATTCCACGGCGTATCCAAGCGCGTCGCCTGCGGCCCCGCCCACGAGGCAGCCCCGGTATTTGTCGAGATCTTTCATGAAGCTCCCTTATGCCTAATCGTTTACAACAAAGGCCATCAAATCCTCGGGTGTCTCGAACACATGGTATCCGAGCTTGGTCACGAAAGAGCGCTCCTCGGGCTCGCTATCGACCATGAGGGCGACCGGTTCGCCGAGGCCGGTCTGCAAGCCGTCCGGCCATGCAAGGTCAACGATCACGGTCTTAGACGTGCCGCTCACTCCGAAGTTCGCCGCCCCGTGCCCGTAACCCCTCTCCGTCAACCAGCCCGAGAGCCCGGAGAGGGCCTCGTCATCGTGGTCGAGGACGCTCGCGGCCCCCGGCTGTTTGAAGGCGGTGGGCAGCTCACCCAGGTCTTTTCCTCTGTAGAGGGCAGATAGGATCGCGTTGGCCTTCTCGGAGAGAAGCTCGCGCCTCCGGGCGAGGAAGGCCTCGTAGTTCTCGATTTCCCAGAGGGAAGGGTCGTCGGTCGGCACGGCGTGAGATTCGACCGCTCCGGGGTTTGCGGCGACGTAACCCGGCAGGTAGTCTGAGGGGAGCTTGTCCGAGATCTCCAGGTTTGTCTCCTTGGTTAAGAAGGCGTAGTTGGCGAGCTGGTTCACCATCGACTTGTTGCGGTCGGCGGCGTAGAGCACCTTCTTGGGGAAGATGTGGTGCACGTCGAGCGACGAGTTCTTGCCGAGAAGGTGAGAGTTGAGCTCGATTCCGTTGCCCCAGTCGCGAGCATGCCCCATGCGGGCGAGAAGGTACATGAGCGGGTAGAGGCGCGCTCCCGTGCTCCATCCCCAGAAGTCATCGGGGTGAAGGCTTAGGTCGGGCCTGTTGGTCTTTATGAGCCTGAGCAGTCCGTCGATCCCCTCGCCACCCTTGACAGCGTTTATATCCTGGGCAAGCACACTCTCGGTGGAGCCTGCGTAGCGCCCCCAGAGGAAGACGTGGACATGCCAGTAGAGTAGGCGGTCCCACTCGGCCGAGGTAAGCTTGCCTCCCTTCTGGTCTATGACCGCAATCATCGTGGCGATGGAAAAGGGGCTGCCGAGGACGCGGGTATGGTCGAGTCCAAGTCTGCCCGCGATATGGTCGAGGCAGGTGCCCACGAGTTGGACGGTCTCCTTGAGTCCCTTTTGAATCTCCGACACGGAGAAGTCATCGAGAGCGGAGAAGTACGCCGACTTCGCGAGGTGAACAGTCAGGCAGCGCAGCAGCCAGTCGCGTGTGAAGTCGTATCCCTTGGCCGAGAAGCCATCGAGAGCCTTTTGCATCTCATCGCGCATGGCGGGCCATTCCGCGCAAATCTTGGCGAGCGTGAGGTCGCCCTTGCTAAGCTTCGTGCCGCCCGAGTTCACGCTGTTGAAGATATCCACGACTACGTCGATGGTTTTGTCAGGGCCGGTCACGGTCTGGGAGAGCATCTCAGTCTGCTTGATCTGCTCTATGCGGTTGAGTCGCGTGAGGGACAACGTGAAGGTCGGGTCGTCAAGGCCGGCGGCCTGTTTGATGTTGACGGCTTCCGTTACGGCTCCGGATTGGTAGACCTCGGTTACCGAGACCCACATGGGGTCGCCCTTCATCTTGGGGGCACGGAACTCGAATACCTCATCCTTGATGTTGAACATGAGATCGGCGATGCGCGCTTGTCGCCCTCAAAGAAGGGTGGTTCCTTGCCACGCATGATGCCGTAGAGCGACGTCATGCGCTGCTGGCCGTCGAGAATGAGGTTGACGACACCTTGCCCGATGACCTTCTCGCCTTTGGTGTCCGCGTCTTCCACGGGAGTTTGCCACAAGAGCATCGTGCCTACCGGATAGCCCTTGTACAGTGACGTCATGAGTTTGCGCACCTGCGCGCGGTTCCATACGTAGCCGCGCTGGAACTGCGGCATCGCGTAGTCACCCGAGTCGATGCGGTTGAGGATGTCGGCTATGGTGCTCATTGTCGATGCCTTTCAGGTTCGATCGCCTCGAGGTCTCAACAAACATGACAGAGGCGAATTGCGCAACAATAGCTCTATTTTACTCTTCACTGCCAAGCTCCATTGGAGCGCTGGATGCGGATTCGGGAGGGTTCTTCGGCACCCGCGTATGATTAGATGACGGTGAGAATTGTGTCGTTCCAACTGTGGATGCAAGGCGTGCACCTGTGTCCCGATCATCATTGTCTCAATCTGTAACATCTAGACCGACATTTCCCTTCTAACTGTTACAGATTGAGATAAATGGACGGACCCTCAACCTTCCGTCTTGATCTGTAACAGTTAAAAGCGGAATAACCGTCTTGGTGTTACAGATCGAGACAAACTCGGGAATGAGACGAATACCGTGCCCGACAACCTATCAAAACAAGAAACGGGCTCTGTCCCATATAGAGACAGAGCCCGAAACTCTCATGGAGCCAGTGACAGGAATCGAACCCGCAACCCACTGATTACAAATCAGTTGCGCTACCGTTGCGCCACACTGGCACATTTGGCGCTCTCGCGCGAAGCCAATTAAGAATAAAGGAATTACGGACGGGGCGCAACAGACCCTTCGACCGACCACATCTCAAAACCCTTCGTCAGAACGAATAGTTTTAATTACAATGGAATAGATAAAACTATTCGTTCTGACGAAGGGTTTCTCGATGCTTACCACCAAGGAAGCCGCCGAGCTACTCGGCATCACTCCGCGCAGGGTGCAGGAGCTCATAAAAAACGGAGCACTTGAGGCCCGCAAGGCTTCTGGCGTATGGCTCATCGACAAAGACAGCGTCGACACGCGACTCCGCTCTGTGACCAAAACGGGGGGACGTCCCCGCCGCGGCCACGGTAAGAGCGAGATCGCGTTCACCCTCATGAACCGCACGTACGAAGTCGCTCAGCTGGTCTACAGTACATCGCGAAAAGACTTTACCCACATCGGTGCCGACATCGATTACGCCCACGCCCCTATTGGAGTATTTGGCCCTAATAGCCCCATATCGCTAGACTCCTTCCGCATCTGGTGGCGCGGCCGCGGTATCCCGCTCGCACGCATTGGGCTAGCCTCCCTGCTTGCAGAAGCCGCAGTCGATGTTCCCGATGAACTCGTCCAGCGAAATCTCGGCCTCTCCTTATCCGACCAGTATTGGATTAGGCCCCAAGGTTCCGGTCTCACCTGGGAGGATATCAACTTCTTCAATAACGCCTTTGATGACGTCTCGCTGTCCATTGCACCCTTTGCCCCAGAGGGAAAAGCGGCTGCCGCAAAGCCCGATAACACCTCGGACGGCAATCTTCAAAAGTACTGGACGTGCGAGGGCGAACGTCGAATTCTGCATAAGGCAGGAGCGCACCTGGACCAGGAACCTTATAACGAGCTGGTGGCGACCGCGCTCCACCGTCGCATCCTAAACGCCTGCGATTATGTGCCTTACTCGCTCGAGGGCACGGGCACTTCCGCCCTGAGCACATGCGATGTCTTCTTAACTGATGAAGAAGAGTATGTCCCTGCGTTCTATGTAAACCAGCACGCAAACGCAGATGAACGGCTAACCGACTACGAGCGATATGTAGCAAACTGCGAGGAGCTCGGGGTGACAGGCGTCAAGGATGCCCTTGACCGCATGATCGTATGTGACGACATCATTGCCAACTACGATCGTCATTGGCGCAACTTCGGCCTCGTGCGAAACGTAAACACGCAAGCTTGCAGACCTGCCCCCATCTTCGATTCGGGCTCATCGCTCTGGTGCAACATATCACTAGAGGAGCTTAGGGCGGGAGAGCACAGTTTTACCAGCGCACAATTTCATTCAAGCCCCGCCAAACAAATGTTGCTCGTCGAGGACATGGGCTGGTTTGACGGCGACAAACTCGAAGGCTTCGTTGACGAGGCAATCGAGATTCTTTCCAGAAACGACGCGCTCACGGCAAGGCTGCCATATCTAAAAGAGGCGCTAACGTGGCGCCTCGAAAGAATGATCGACATCGCTGAATGGAGTTAGCGAGGCAGCATTGCCCCGCCAACTTCCCTACCTCCCGCGCAGGGCCTTGAGCTTGGCCAGGGCATCGGGGCTCAGGCGACTGCCCAGAGTCATCTTGATCTGCGGAGCTTCCTCTGCCTCGTGAACGTCGTTATCGATCTGTTTAATCTCGTCTACCAGCATACGGCTCGAGATGCGCGTAACGCCCTTGCCCATGACGACGGCCTGGATCGTGCCGTCGCTCGATACCACGGAGCACGCGCGACCTTCCTCACGTGCCTCGATGCAGAGCTTCTGCACCACGGTATCGGCCGAAACACCCGTCGGCGAAAACTCAATGCGCACGCCGCGGGCCGGTAGGTTGGGGCGCTCGCTGGAGATATTGCCCGCGCCGTCAAACACGATTACGGCCTCGTAACGGCCCTGGGCAAAGGCGGCGACGTCGTTGATGAGGGCGGTGCGCGCCATATCGTGAACGTCGCTGGAATACGGATCGTCGGAATGGTCGTACACGAGCTTTTCGTAGCGCGGCGTGCAGTGGATCACGTTGTAGCCGTCGACCACCAGCAGCTCGGGCTTGTTGGAGTGCACCGTCGAGACCGGGTCGGCGATGGCCTGAGCAAACGCATTGCCGCCCACGCCATAGGTCGCGGCCGAAACAATCGGCTTGGCCGAGCCCTCGCCAAAGCGCTTGGCCTTGGACTTGGCACGGTTCTTTTTGGACATGCGCTACTCCTCCCCCATGAGCTCGCCAGCGTTGCGGCGCAGCCACTCAAAGCACAGCGCCGTGGTCGCCTGGGCAACATTGAGGCTCTCGGTCATGCCGCGCTGGGGAAGCTTGGTCAAAAAGTCGCATTTCTCGAGCACCAGGCGCGAGATGCCGTCGCCCTCGGAGCCCATGACGAGCGCCACGCGGCCCTCGAAGGGAGCATCCCAGCAACTGCCTTCGGCGTGCTCGGAGGCACCGCCCACCCAAAAGCCAGCGGCCTTAAGATCGTCGAGCGCACGGGCGATGTTGGGCACCTGCGCGATAGGCAGATGCATGACGGCGCCGGCAGAAGTCTTATAGCTGCCCACGGTCACGCCGGCGGCACGCTTGTTGGCGATGACGACGCCGGCCGCACCCACGACCTCGGCGGAGCGCACAATGGCGCCAAAGTTGCCGTCGTCGGTCACATGGTCGAGCACGACGACAAGCGCCGGACCGTCGCCTGCGCGGTCGAGAATATCGGCGACATCAGCATAGGGGAAGTTGCCAACCTCGAGTGCGATGCCCTGATGAGCGCCATGGCTCGACAGTGCGTCGAGCTGCGCACGCGGCACATACTTAATGCGGACGCCCGCGGCGTTGAGGTCGTCGACCAGGCGCGACAAGGCGGCATCGCGCTCTCCACCCTCGACAATGAGCGCGCACTTGATGGGAAAACCAGTGCGTAGCGCCTCGGCGGCAGCACGACGACCTTCGATAAACTCGCCCTTGGGAGCCTGGACAGCGTCGCGGTTGCGATCGCGCTGCGGACGTGCGGCCTGGGCGCGATCGCGCTGGCCCTTGGGAGCGGCAGCGCGGTCATTGCGGCGAATCGGACGCGAGCCAGAAGCAGCCTGCTTGCCGCCACGAGGCGCACGCTTGCGATTGTCGGCCATAAAGCGACCTCCTAAATACAACTATCAAACGAAACAAAATAAACGACCGCCCATGAATATTAATTCGGGCGGTCGGTACGGGTTTTCCAAGTGCCCGAGATTGCCGTGAAAGAGGAGCGACGCGTACTTGAGTACGCGAGCGACGGTTTGAACGGCAAGGTCGGGTGCTTGGGAAACCCGCGGGGATTAGAGAGATTTGATACGAGTGCCGGCGGCATCTTCAATCGTCAGGCCCAGGTCCTTGAGCTGGTCGCGGATGGCGTCGGCCAGATCCCAGTTCTTGGCGGCACGGGCCTCGGCGCGGGCCTCGAGAATCTTGGCAGCAGCCTCGTCCACGTCGTCGCCCGTATAGGCAACCAGACCGGCGGCAACGCCCAGCAGACCCAGCGGCAGCTCGACCTTGGGCTCGGGAAGCTCAACGCCAAACGTATCGAGCAGCTCGGCCAGCGTATCGGCGGCAGCCAGGACTGCGGCCTTGTCGGCAGCATCGCCCGCCTGCTCCAGGTACTGGTTGCACTCGGTCACAAAGCCAAAGACAGCACCCATGGCACCGGCGGTGTTAAAGTCGTCGTCCATGCACTCCTTAAAGGTGGCACGGGTCTCGGCGGCCTTGGCGGCAAACGCCTCGGATGCTGCCTCATCGGCATCGGCCGTCGCATGGTTCGCGGCCCAGCGCAGGTTCTCGACCGTACCGGCGATACGCGTGAGCGAATTCTCGGCACCCTCCAGGCGCTCCCAGGAGAAGTCGAGCGGCGAGCGATAGCTCGTCTGCAGCATCAACAGGCGCAGGGCCGCGGCAGAGTGCTGCTCGAGCACCTCGGCCAGCGTAAAGAAGTTTCCGAGCGACTTGGACATCTTCTCGCCGTCAACCAGCAGCATGCCCGTGTGCATCCAGGTGTTGGAGAAGCCCTGGTGCCAGGCGCAGGTGGCCTGGGCGCACTCGTTCTCGTGATGCGGGAAGGCAAGGTCGGAGCCGCCGCCGTGGATGTCGATCGGGGTACCCAGGTAGCGATGCACCATGGCAGCGCACTCGGTGTGCCAACCGGGACGGCCCTCGCCCCAGGGACTCGGCCAGCTGGGCTCGCCGGGCTTGGCGGCCTTCCACAGGGCAAAGTCGAGCGGGTCGTTCTTGTCCTCATTCTCCTCGATACGCGCACCAACCATAAGGTCATCGATGTTGCGGCCCGAGACCTGGCCATAGTTGGGATCGCTGCGCACAGCAAAGTACACGTCGCCGTTATCGGCGGCGTAAGCATGGCCCTGCTCGATGAGCGTCTTGATCATGGCGATCATGGGGCCGATTTCCTTGGTGGCGCGGGGGCGCACATCGGGATCGAGCACGTTGGCGGCGCGCATGACGCCGATGAACTTGTCGGAGAACTCCGTCGCGACCTCGGCGGCCGTACGGCCCTGCTCGTTGGCGCGCTTGATGATCTTGTCGTCGACATCGGTGAGGTTCTGTGCGAACGTGACCTCGTAGCCGCTCGCGATGAGCCAGCGACGAATCACGTCAAAGCTGATGAACGTGCGGGCATTGCCGATGTGGATGTTGTCGTAGACCGTGGGGCCGCACACGTACATGCGGACCTTGCCGGACTCGATGGGCTGGAACTCTTCCTTTTTATGGGTAGCGCTGTTGTAGATACGCATTCGTTACTCCTTAACGGTTTTCTGTAGCAGGCAGACGGCCCAGGCGCCGATTCCCTCGCCCTGGCCTTCCCAACCGAGCTTTTCGGTCGTAGTGGCGGCGACGCCCACGTTTTCGACGTCAACGCCCAGAGCATGGGCAAGGTTGGCGCGCATGGCATCGCGATGCGGGGTGATCTTAGGCTGCTGGCAGGCAATGGTGCAATCGGCATCGACAAACTCAAAGCCCAGCTCACGCGCATAGTCCATCACGCGGGCAAGCAGCACCATCGAATCAGCACCCTCATAGGCGGGGTCGGTATCGGGGAACAGCTTGCCGATGTCCCCTCCGCGAACGCCGCCCAAAAGCGCGTCGGCAACCGCATGCGCGAGCACGTCGGCGTCGGAGTGCCCGAGAAGGCCCCGCGTATGGGGAATATCCACGCCGCCCATGATGAGCTTGCGTCCCTCAACGAGCTGGTGGACATCGTAGCCCTGGCCGATCCGGAGGTTCCTAGGGTCCATCGGTTATTCCTCCGGCTGTTTCAGGTAGAGCGCCCGCACGGCCGCGACGAGCATCATATAGTCCTCGGGCACCGTGAGCTTGATGTTGTTGCGCTTGCCTTCCACCACGAGGACCTTGCCACCGAGGCGCTCGATAAGCGACGAG
>OLVR01003418.1_pt1 | contig 10256 bp, 7 predicted proteins | sample 1673261 | NCBI WGS metagenome assembly OLVR01 (sample SAMEA3178938, study PRJEB25190) | human gut metagenome | biome: human gut; feature: human-associated habitat; material: faeces | place: Austria | collected 2013 | reverse complement strand
CTTGGAAAAACTTGTCAAGATTCGTTATGAACGAAATGACCTGGTCCTGCAGCGCGGTTCTTTTCGGGCCCGCGGTGATGTCATTGAAGTCATTCCTTCCAGCTACAACGAAAAGGGCATCCGTATTGAGCTTTTTGGTGATGAAGTGGACAGCATCATGGAAATCGATGTCCTTACAGGAGACGTAATCGATAAAAGGACCCATGTGGCCATCTTCCCAGCGAGTCATTATGTGACCAGTGATGAGAATTTGGAACGGGCCCGCGGAGATATCCGGAAAGAACTGAAGGCGCGGCTTACCGTCCTGCATGAAGAAGGAAAACTCCTTGAGGCCGAACGCCTCGAACAGCGGACCAATTATGACCTTGAAATGATGGAAGAAATGGGCTATTGCAGCGGTATTGAAAACTATTCCCGGCATTTGACAGGACGCAAGGCTGGGGAGCCGCCTTTTACGCTGGTCAATTATTTCCCAGATGATTTTCTTACTGTCATTGATGAAAGTCATGTGACCCTGCCTCAGCTGCGGGCCATGTACGCAGGCGACCGTTCCCGTAAGGAACAGCTTGTAAACTATGGATTCCGCCTGCCGTCAGCCCTTGATAACCGGCCCTTGACCTTTGATGAATTCCAAAAGGAACGGGGACAGATTATCTATGTGTCTGCAACCCCGGCAGCCTATGAACTGGATCATGCCGAGCAGGTTGTAGAACAAATTATCCGTCCGACAGGCCTTCTTGATCCGAAAATCGAGGTTCGTCCCATCAAGGGTCAAATTGATGACCTTCTGGGAGAAATCCATAAAGTGGCGGAGGCCGGGGAACGCATCCTTGTCACGACCCTCACAAAGAAAATGGCTGAAGACCTGACAGAGTACCTTGCCGCGTCAGGAATCCGTGTCCGTTATCTCCATAGTGATATTGCAACCATTGACCGCGCCGAGATCATCCGTGATCTTCGGGCAGGGGAATTTGATGTCCTAGTCGGCATCAACCTCTTGCGCGAAGGGCTTGATATGCCGGAAGTTTCCCTTGTGGCTATCTTGGATGCTGATAAGGAAGGGTTCCTGCGCAGCGATACTGCAATGATCCAGACCATTGGCCGAGCCGCCCGCAATGCCCACGGCCGGGTCATCATGTATGCCGATGTCATGACTGGATCCATGCAGCGTGCCATTGAAGAGACGGAACGGCGGCGGGCCAAGCAGGAAGCCTATAACAAAGCTCACGGGATCGTGCCGAAGACCATTGAAAAGAAGGTCGTGGAGCTCATCAAGCTCACCAAAGTGGAAGAAGACGGCGGCACTGTGAAAGCAGGCGGCGTGGATTCCCTGAAGAAGCTTTCTGAAAAGGCCTTGCAGAAACAAGTGAAACTTATCGAAAAGAATATGAAAGCAGCCGCCAAGCAGCTTGATTTTGAACTGGCGGCTGAATATCGTGACCAAATGATTTTGATCAAAGGAGAAATCAGTAAACGCCATGAGCGAAAATGAAATTGTCATCCAGGGGGCGCGTCAGCACAACCTAAAGAATATATCCCTGACGATTCCCCGCAATAAACTCGTTGTCATTACAGGACTGTCGGGCAGCGGCAAATCGTCCCTTGCTTTTGATACCATCTATGCCGAAGGCCAGCGGCGCTATGTTGAGTCTTTGTCAGCCTATGCCCGCCAGTTTTTGGGACAGATGGATAAGCCTGATGTAGATTATATTGGCGGCCTCAGCCCCGCAATTTCCATTGACCAGAAGACTACAAGCCGCAATCCGCGGTCTACGGTGGGAACGGTAACGGAAATCTATGATTATTTGCGTCTTTTGTTTGCACGCATTGGCGTGCCCCATTGTCCGCATTGCGGAAAGGTCATTCAGCGCCAAAGTCCCCAACAGATTGCCGATAAAGTCCTGGAACTGCCGGAAGGTACGAAATTTATGGTCCTGGCACCCCTTGTATGGGGCCGTAAGGGAGAGCATAAGCAGGTTTTCAATGAAGTCCGCCGTGACGGTTATGTACGGGTCAAGGTGGATGGGAAAATCCGTACCCTTGATGAGGACATCACGCTTGATAAGAAAAAGAAACATTATATTTCTGTCGTTGTCGACCGTCTCATCAGTCGGCCAACCCTTGCCGGGCGCCTGTCCGAATCCTTGGAAACGGCTCTGAAACTTGGCGAAGGAACAGTGGAAATCGAAATAATTGGCGGCAAGACTGAAGTCTACAGCGAAAAGTTTGCCTGTCCGGACTGCAACATTTCCCTTCCGGAGATCGAGCCCCGTCTTTTTTCCTTTAATGCTCCGTATGGGGCCTGTCCGGACTGTATGGGGCTTGGCATGCATATGGAATTTGACGTGGATCTTGTGATCCCGAACAAGGACGTGCCCTTTGAAGACGGAGCCATTGCCGCCATGAGCAGCAACCCGAAGTCCTATTTTCTTTGCCAGTTTGCCGAAGTCTTGAAATCGCGGGGGTTTTCCCTTAAAAATACGTGGAACGACCTTCCTAAAAAGGTGCAGAAAGAGCTGCTGGAAGGAATCCCTGATGAGCACTTTACCTTTCTTTATGAAAACCTTATGGGAGAGGTCCATCCCCATACGACCGCTTTTGAGGGAATCATTCCTATTTTGAAGCATCGGCTAAAGGATGCCATGAGCGAAAGTCAGCGTCTTGATTATGAATCCTTTATGACGGCCATTGAATGCCACACCTGCCACGGGGCCCGACTGCGTCCGGAAGTCCTCGGAATTACGGTGGGTGGACGCAATATCAATGAAGTGTGCCAAATGCCCGTCAGGGAATGCCTGAAGTTTTTTGAAGAGCTTTCCCTCAGCGACCGTGACGCTTTCATTGCAAAGGAAATCCTTAAGGAAATTCGGGCCCGCCTTTCTTTCCTTAACAATGTCGGTCTCGATTACCTCACCCTTAGCCGGGCAGCGGCTACTCTTTCCGGCGGCGAGGCCCAGCGGATCCGCCTTGCAACACAGATTGGTTCCGGGCTTGTCGGTGTACTCTACATCCTTGATGAACCGAGTATCGGCCTTCACCAACGGGATAATGACAAACTTCTTTCCACCCTCAAGCATCTTCGTGATTTGGGAAACACCCTCCTTGTTGTCGAACATGATGAAGATACGATGCTTGCAGCTGACCAGATCATCGATATTGGACCTGGCGCCGGCGAAAACGGGGGACAGGTTGTTGCTCAGGGAACAGCAAAGGAAATCATGAAGGTCAAAGGGTCTGTCACAGGCGATTATCTCAGCGGTCGGAAAAAGATTCCTGTTCCCAAGGTCCGCCGTAAAGGAAATGGCAAGAAAATAATAGTCAAAGGGGCACGGGCCAACAACCTTAAAGACATCGATGTCTCCATTCCTTTGGGGACCCTGACCGTTGTGACCGGTGTCAGCGGCAGCGGCAAGAGTACCCTTGTGAATGACATCCTTTACCGCGGCCTTGCCCAAAAACTCAAGGGGGCTCGGCAGCGCCCCCTTGCCCATGATAGGATCATGGGGGTCCAGTATATCGATAAGATCATCAATATCGATCAGAGTCCTATTGGACGGACGCCTCGTTCCAATCCGGCGACCTATACGGGAACCTTTGATCTCATCCGAGCCCTTTTTGCAACGACGAATGAAGCCAAGGTTCGGGGCTATAAACCAGGCCGCTTCAGCTTTAATGTAAAGGGCGGCCGCTGCGAGGCCTGCCATGGTGACGGCATGCTGAAAATTGAAATGAATTTCCTTCCCGATGTCTATGTCCCCTGTGAAGTCTGTCGGGGCACGCGATATAATCGGGATACGCTTCAAGTCCATTATAAGGGCAAGAATATTTCTGATGTCCTTAACATGACCGTTACGGAAGCCTGTGATTATTTCAGCAACCATCAGCGAATCTTGAAGAAACTCCAAGTCCTTGAAGATGTGGGCCTGGGCTATATCCGCCTGGGACAGTCGGCGACGACCCTGTCCGGCGGGGAGGCGCAGCGCATCAAACTTGCGGCGGAACTCTCCAAGACCAATACGGGACGGACGCTCTATATCTTGGATGAGCCAACGACGGGACTTCATATGGCTGATGTCCATAAGCTGCTCCAGGTCTTGGAACGCCTGGTTGATTCGGGCAGTACGGTTGTCGTTATCGAGCATAATCTCGATGTCATCAAATCGGCCGATTATCTCATCGACCTGGGTCCGGAAGGCGGGGACAGGGGCGGCAGCATCGTTGCTGTGGGAACCCCCGAAGAGCTTGCTGCGGTACCGGAATCCTACACAGGACAGTATATAAAGAGGATCCTTAAATGAATGAACGCATTGCTGAGACCTTGAAGGTCCTTCCCGATGCGCCCGGCGTTTATATCATGCATGATGCAGCGGGCCGGGTTATCTATGTCGGCAAGGCTGTCATCCTAAAGAATCGAGTGCGGAGTTATTTTCGCAAGGCAAGTCAGGTTTCCCCGAAAGTGCGGGCCATCAATGCCCATGTTGATTCCATTGAGACCATTGTCTGCGCCAGCGAAATGGAAGCCCTTATCTTGGAATGCAACCTCATCAAGAAGTACCGGCCCCGTTATAATATCGAGCTCAAGGACGACAAGACCTACCCCTATCTCAAGATTACGGTCGATGAAGCTTATCCCCGTATGTACATTACGCGCCGCGTTCAAAAAGATGGAGCCAAGTACTACGGCCCCTATGCCGATGTAGGGGCCTTAAGGGAAACCATGCGTCTCATCCGTTCCATGTTTCCCCTGCGTCACTGCCGCAGCATGAATGTCAAACGGCCCTGCCTCCAGTACCATCTTCATCGCTGTCTGGCTCCTTGTACGGGAAAGGTCCCCCTTAGTGAGTATAGGAAGCTCGTTGATGAGGTGCTTCTTCTTATGGATGGGAAGGTCACGGAACTGCGGCGCCAGCTGACGAAAAAAATGCAGGACGCGTCGGACAAGATGGAATATGAAAAGGCAGCCCAATACAGGGACTCCCTTCTTAGCCTCAATAAGCTGGAAGAATCCCAGAAAGCAACGACAGAAAGCGGGGACCGTGATGTCATAGGTCTTGCGGTGGATGACACAGGAGTCTGCCTGGAAGTCTTCTTTGTGCGAAATGGTAAGATATTGGGCCGGGACAGTTTCTTTCTTGATGATGAAAAAGGGGAACCCGCAGCAGAAATCCTCTCTGCTTTCATTAGGGAATATTATCAGGAAGAGCATCGGCCCCCCAAGGAAATCATTACGTCAAGCGGCCTTTTTGATAAGGACCGGGCCCTGCTTTCCCAGTGGCTTACGGAGAAAAATGAGAAAAATGTCACCATCCTTGTCCCTCAGCGGGGCATTAAGCATGATCTCATCCTCATGGCGGAGGAAAATGCCAAGAAAAACCTTGATGAACGTCTCCGGAAGGGACGACTTGCTCTAAAGCCGGCAGAAGAGGCTGCTGAGGACTTGGCTCACGCCATCGGCATGACAGGCCCCTTGGAACGGATGGATTGCTTTGATATATCCCATAATCAAGGGGCGGAAACTGTGGCATCCATGGTGGTCTTTCGCAATGGCAGCCCTTCGAAAAAGGATTATCGGCGGTATAAACTGCGTTCTACAGAAGGCAAGCCGGACGATTTCAAATCCATGCAGGAAGTCGTCTATCGCCGGTATAAGGACGCGGAGGATATTCCCAGTCTCATCATCATAGATGGAGGCAAAGGACAGTTAAGCTCGGCTCTTGAAGTCATCCGCGGTGTGGGGCTTGGAGATGTACGCGTTATCGGTCTTGCCAAAAGGGAAGAGGAAATTTTTACGGAAGGGGCCCATGAAAGCATCCTTCTTGATAAATCCTCAGCGGCTCTGCATCTCATCCAGCATATCCGTGATGAGGCCCATCGCTTTGCCATTACCTATCATCGGAAAAGGCTTGCTAAGCGCAATCTTGTTTCTGTCCTTGATCATATCGAGGGGATTGGCCCTAAACGGCGGGCTGCTCTCTGGCAGCGGTTTGCTTCTTTGGAAAAGATGCGGGAAGCAAGTGTTGATGATCTTGAAGCAGTTCCTACCATGACTCGGACAGCTGCGGAAAAACTCTTTGCTTTCCTGCATGCATCTGCTTCTGATAAAAGAACATTTATTAAATAAAAATTACTTTAAAAAATTTTACGAAAAGGCTTGAAACAGGGGAAAGCCTTTGGTATAATTCGATTGTCAACAAATACAGAAAAGGGGTAAATCCGATATGAAAAAATATGTTTGCCAAGTTTGTGGTTATGTCTACGATGAAGCTGCTGGTGATCCCGATCGCGGAATTGCACCGGGCACCAAATTTGAAGATCTGCCCGATGATTGGACCTGCCCTCTTTGCGGCGTAGGCAAAGATCAGTTTGAAGAAGGCTAACCGATTGACACAAGGCTGTTCTGCTCCTGAGGCAGGACAGCTTTTCTTTTTTCAGAAAGGAGAAGCGCTGATGTCTAATATCCTCAAGATGATTGCCATGGACCTCGACGGGACCTTGCTTGATGAAGAAAAAAATATTTCTCAGAAAGATCGGGAGGCTGTCAGGGAAGCGATTGACCGAGGCTATCTCGTCACACTGGCAACAGGCCGGATGTATCGATCAGCTTTAAGTTATGCTCAGGAACTGGGAATCAAACTGCCTCTTGTGACTTATAACGGGGCCCTCGTGAAAGACCCTTCCACGGGAAAGACACTGGCCCATTGGCCCCTTGCCCTTGAAACGGCAAAATGCATTGTCGGGGAACTGCTTGATCAGGATATCTATGTTCAGGCTTATGTCAATGATACCCTTTTGGTTCCTGCTGACTGTGCCAAGGCACAGTACTATGCCAAGTTTTCCCGTGTTCCCTTTGAAGTTGCTGGTGCGGGCCTGCGCCAGTTGGCCGAGGCGCCCCATAAATTGCTTGTCATTGATGATGACCCGGAACCGATTCGGCGGCACCTTGTGACCGTCTACGGCAATGCCATCAAAATCGTTTCTTCCTCAAAAGGCTTCCTTGAAATTACGGATCCTGAAACCAATAAATGGCGGGCCCTTCAGTTTTTAATGAAGCGCTTTGAAGTTACCCGAGAAGAGATTCTTACTGTGGGGGACTCGGATAATGACTATGAAATGGTGGCCCATGCCGGCGTAGGTGTTGCCATGGGAAATGCCAAGGAAACAATTCAAAAAGCGGCCCGCATCATTACGGCTTCCAACACCCAGTCCGGGGTCAGCCTTATTCTTCGCAGCGTCATGACCAATCAGGTCGATGTCCCGGAATAAGGGGCGCGCACGCACCGCATTTGTTGCGGCATATAAGTGAAAAAGTTATAATAAGAGAAATGTACTTTTGATTGGGGGCGAATCCATCATGGCAAGAAATTTGATCATTACGGGGATGAGTGGGGCAGGGAAAACCCAGGTCATGCGGACCTTGGAAGACTTAGGATACTTTTGCGTCGATAACCTGCCACCGACCTTTATCCCAAAATTCATCGAACTGTGCATGAAACGCAGTGATGAATCCGATCAGCTTGCCTTGGCAGCTGATATCAGGGGCGGTAAGTTCTTTGATGAACTGACGGAAGTCCTCGACCAGCTGAGCCGGGAGAAGATCCCCTTTGAACTGGTTTTCCTTGACGCTGATGACCAGACTTTGGTGCGCCGTTACAAGGAAACGCGCCGTCGTCATCCTCTTGCTGGAAAGGGCGGCCTAAGTGCTGATATTGCGCGTGAACGACAGATTCTTTCCCATGTCCGTCGGCGGGCCACGACAATCATTGATACGACCCATACGACGACCAAGGAGCTGCGGGCTAAGATCATTTCCCTTTACGGACGGGACGGGAGCCTGCCCGCCATGAGTATTGCAGTCCAATCCTTTGGCTTTAAGCACGGTATCCCCATCGAGGCGGATCTGGTGTTCGACGTGCGCTTCATGCCCAACCCCTACTATGTGCCGGAGCTGAAGAACAAGACGGGTCTGGATCAGGCGGTGCGGGACTTTGTGTTCTCCTTCCGCCAGACCAACGATTTCATGGAGCAGCTGGAGAAGATGCTGACCTTCCTGCTGCCCCTATACGCCGAGGAGGGCAAGTCCGCCCTGGTCATCGCCATCGGCTGCACCGGCGGGCACCATCGCTCCGTGGCGGTGGCCCATGAACTGGCGGAGTACATCACGGAGGAAGGGTATCAGGTCACGGAAAACCATCGGGACATCTCCCGATAACAGGAGGGACGCTGTATGGAGCCATACCGACAGTCGGTAGCACCGGAACACGGCCCCCGCATTGCCGCCATCGGCGGCGGTACGGGGCTCTCCACGCTGCTGCGTGGCCTGAAGCGTTATACGAAGAATATCACGGCCATCGTCACGGTGGCCGACGACGGCGGCGGCTCCGGGCGGCTGCGGCAGGACCTGGGGATGCTTCCGCCGGGAGATATCCGCAACTGTCTGGAGGCGCTGGCCAATGCCGAGCCCCTGATGGCCCAGCTGATGCACTATCGGTTTCCGGAGGGAGAGCTGGCGGGCCAGAGCTTCGGCAATCTCTTTCTGGCGGCCCTCAACGGCATCATGCCCAGCTTTGACCGGGCGGTAGAGAGCCTGAGTCAGGTGCTGGCCATCACCGGTAGGGTGCTGCCGGTGACCAATGAGAATATCCAGCTGGAGGCGGAGTTTGAAAACGGCGTACGGGTGGTGGGGGAGTCCCGCATCTTTCAGTGCAAGCAGGAGCAGGACTGCCGCATCCGTCGGGTGAATCTGCTGCCCAGCCGTCCCAAGGCCCTGCCGGAGGCGGTGGAGGCCATCCGGGAGGCGGAGATGGTGGTGCTGGCGCCGGGGAGCCTGTATACCAGCATCATCCCCAACCTGCTGGTGGATGGTATCGTGGAGGCCATCCGGGAGTCCCGTGCCCTGAAAATTTACGTCTGTAATGTCATGACGCAGGAGGGGGAGACAGAGGGGTATACTGCCTCGGACCATATCCGTGCGCTGTTTAGCCACAGCTGCCCCGGCCTCTTTGACTTATGTCTGGTCAACGACGCCCCCATCCCACCTTCGGTGATGCGGGGCTATACCCGTGAGGGGGCGGAGCCCATCCTGTGCGACCGGGATGCCTGCGAGGCGCTGGGGGTGGAGGTCATCACTCGCCCCGTGTCCACGGTAGAAAACGGGCTGGTGCGCCATAATCCGGGCCATTTGGCGTGGGAGCTGGTGCGGCTCCACGCCCAGAGAAATATCCGTCTGGTGGAGGATTCCCTCCGCCGGACGCCGAGAAACCGAGTGGAGAAATGAGGAAGGTATGCAGTCATTTGCGGGAAAGGTGAAAAACGAGCTGTGCCGGACGCCGGTGCAGCGCCTGTGCTGCGCACGGGCCGAGGCCTACGGCGTGCTGCTCTACGGCAATACCTTCAGCCCCACGGAGGTGCGGCTCATTACCGAGAGCGCCGACTTTGCCGCCCGGCTGCCCCGGCTGTTCCAGCGGGCCTTCGGTCTGAAATTCGACCGTCTGCCGGAGGAGGAGCGGGGGAAGCTGATCTTCGGCATCACCGACCGGAGCAAGCTGGACCGCATCATCAACCAGCTGGGCTACGATCCCCGGCAGAATCTGGTGCTCCATGTGAACTTCGGCCTGCTGGAGGATGAGTGCTGCCGGACGGCCTTCCTGCGGGGGGCCTTTCTGGCGGGGGGCAGCGTCACCGACCCGGAAAAGCGCTACCATCTGGAGCTGGATACCGGCCATGCGCAGGCCAGCCGGGAGGTAGCGGCCCTGCTGACGGAGATGGGCTTTCTGCCCCACAGCGTCCGCCGGGGTGGCAGCTCCGTTATTTACTTCAAGCAGTCCGAGCATATCGAGGATCTGCTGACCACCATCGGGGCCCCGGCGGCGGCTATGGATATCATGACCGCCAAGGTGGATAAGGAGATCCGCAACGGGGCCAACCGGGCCATGAACTGCGACATGGCCAATGTGAATAAGACCATTGACGCTGCGCTGGAGCAGAAAAATGCCATCCAGCGCCTGCAGGAGAACGGACGGCTGGAGCGCCTGCCGGAAAAGCTGCGGCAGACAGCGCTGCTGCGCCTGCAATACCCGGAGATGTCCCTGTCCCAGCTGGCGGAGAAATGCGACCCGCCGGTGACGAAATCCTGCATGAACCATCGGATGCGGAAGCTATTGGAGGAGGCGAAGAAGCTGTGATGACGAAGGAAGAGCGGTGCCGTCTGGCCCTTGGCTATCACCGGCAGCACTATAACTGCGGCCAGAGCGTGCTGG
>OLVR01003404.1_pt1 | contig 10286 bp, 13 predicted proteins | sample 1673261 | NCBI WGS metagenome assembly OLVR01 (sample SAMEA3178938, study PRJEB25190) | human gut metagenome | biome: human gut; feature: human-associated habitat; material: faeces | place: Austria | collected 2013 | reverse complement strand
TCCATTCTTTCATTAGAGTAGGACATTTAACCATTAACGAATTATAATTAGGTAAAACCCTTTTATTGTTACAATATGGACAGCTGTCTTCTCCCTTCAGATGACTTGCAATAAATTTTTTTACGGTTTCAAAATAAAAACCGCCACACACATTACAACGCCATTCGGCATTATAGTTGCTTGTTGGTAAAAGTTCTGTTTTTTCAAAAAGTGAAAGTATAGGCAGGTTAAAAGCCTGCCTGATTTGACATGTAATATATTGTAGTGCCAATTAGTTTTTAAAAATCTCTAAAAATTGTTTTACCAAAGTAATTGCGCCTATAATACTTGCGCCAAATGCAGTGATGGATAAGATTGCCGTAGTGATTGCCTCAATTACTTTTATCAGTCCAGAATGTTCCTTCAATTTTGGGAAAATGAATTTAATCGCTTTTTCTAATAGGTAAAAAAAGGTTTTAATAAATGCAACGAATACATAAAAAAGATATGTAATCACTATTACACCACCAAAGCAAAATAAAATATCAAAACCGAGACTTCCACTTGCTTTGTTGTTCATAAGATAATGAATTTCAAATATGACAATGATTACTGAAAGAAATGAAAATAATGCATGTATTCCTATGGCTGTCGTCACTTTATCTTTCACTTCAGGGCTTATGGCAGGAAACATAATAAACCATATGTCTATACAAACAGAGCCAATAACAGCTCTTGTTATATTCTGCTCGTTACCACAAATAGGAGGATATGCACTGATAAACAACATGAATATTCCCATAAATAAAAAAGCCATATCTATACAAACATATATCCTATCCAGTATTTGCGTTTTGTCATTGAAAAAATTATTATTCTTCATTCTAAGCCTCTTCGTATATAAATGTATTTTCCCGGTCATCGAACAATAGATTTCAATATTACGCCGATAGCGCCGCCCGCGATCACAACGATAGCGACCACGCCGTTTAACGGGATCGGGCAAGTCTGCGGAATGGTTTCCGTGTCAAGCACTTCCCCGCAGACGGTGCAGCGCAGTTCCTTGGTTCCGGTTGAAAATGCTCCGGCACTCTTGGTTACTGTCCATTCGCCGTCATCGTGTCCTGTTGCCGGAATTGTCTCTTTGTAAGTGTCTCCGCAGACAGAGCAGGTGTACGTTACGCTGCCAGCTTCGGTGCAGGTAGCGTCCGTACTGTCGGTCACCTCGTAGGTATGCTTACCGGTCGCCGGGATTGCTTCCTGCTTGGTTTTTCCTGTAAGGCTGTTCTTATATTCTGTGTAACCGTCCGTTGCACACGTTGGATCTACCGTTGTGACTGCTTTCCATGCTGCTTCGATCTCTGCGTCTGTATAGGTCTTGGTGGAATTGGTGTCACTTTTCTTGGAATCGGAGTTGTTGTCGGTTGCTGTTGTCTGTGTATCATTGCTAGAAGTGCTGCTTGATGAACTGCTCGACTTCTGGGATGCCGGTGTGAAGTCCGACGGAATCTTTCCGGCAGCTTTCCATGAATCCATATACTGAAGGCAGTAGCCGGAATTTAGCACGCTTTGAGCTTTTCCGCTAGAAATACCACCATTTAACACATATCCGTTAATACTTTCCCAATCGTTAAAATCTATCATTGTATCAACTTCTTCGTCGTGCGCACCATATTCCATAGTTAATTCAGCCCTTACAGGTGCGCACGCCTTATAAACAAGCCCCCCTAACATAGCACAAGTAAACAGAAGTGCTACTACTTTAAAAATTTGTGATTTGCATATTTTCATAAAATTAAACCCCTTTCGATAAATTTGTTCAGAATCCGCGATTCAACCACTTTTTTTATAGAGCTTATGGTTGCTCTAGCTATCAATTCACGGTAATTAACAGCTTTCCGAATTAACTACTAAAAATTTTCGGCTCGCTCACTCGTGAACCTGCTATGCAGGTTACTCGCTCGCTCGCGTCTAACTTCGTTCATCCAGTAACGACAGACTGCGTTTTTATACTTGTTGCTGTCAAGTTGGAAATGATACAGGTGAAGCACGATCCATATATCAATTCCGCGCGCTACTCAGTTCATTAACTTACGAAGATGATTCCTTACAGAGTATTATAACTACATTATACAACATTGCAAACATTTGTTGCCGTCGTGCTGAAATATATTATGCTTTCTATTGCATTTATCGCATATAAAAGGTATAATACACTTATAAACAATGTAAAATTAAACTAACCAAACTAGCAGATGCAACGGCACCTGCTTTTTTTGTACCCTTAACCGGGAGAAAGAGAGGCAACTATGGCAAATTACCATGTTAAAAGATGCGACAAAAAAGGAATCCTGACAAAAGGAAAGACCGCGTATGAGCTGAGTAAAGTCTGCGAATGCGGTTTTTGCAGGTTTCGGGTTAATAAGCTGAAAGAAAGACGTAACAGCTTAACAGTTTACACGGATTATCTGAACAAAGTGCCAGAAGTGATGAAATTTCTTAATGAATGGAACTGTAACAGCGATAAAGCGCTTCCTGTTACGGTTTTGAATTTCGATGAGATGAATCACATGGCACAGGCAGGTTCTTTCCGGTGATAAGGAATGCACGTTCCGAAAAAGCGAAGGATCGTCTACAGATCAAGGATCTATCAATTCATTCTTAATGAAAGGCGAGGGAAACAGTTATGATTAACGAAGAAAAATTGCGGGAGAACCGACATATATTGCCGGTTTGTGAGAAACTCATTCTTTTGTATAACAAATACAGTGGACGCATTAAGGACGCGGATCCGGCGGATCTGCGGAGATACGAATACTGTCATGAGGTTCTTAGAATGAAAGGCATTAAAAGCGGCTGTGACACTTTAAAAGATGACATGGACGCGCTTGAAGATGCAGTGAACAAATTAAAGAAAATAGGATAAAAAACAAGCGTTGATCTTACTATATGGGATCAGCGCTTGTTTTTTTGCCCTACTTTATTTGCTGGAGGAAAATGAAAACTCCATATCTGTTGATGCCATGCCAAGCATAAAGAAAATTTCAGACAGAAGCGACGCTGTAAAGGCAAGATGCCCACGATCATCTGCTTCAAAATACTTAATGGCGTCATTGGTTATACTTAATGCGTCATTGAATAAACCGTCTACGAATTCGGTGCAATTATCCGCCGTCATTTCAAAGCCCAGATCCTGCACAGGATAAGTTGGGGTTTTGATTTCAGCATAGCCGGTACAATAATTACGAATAGCCTCAATCAGTTTTGCAAGTGCAACCGTAATCCCCTTGATAGAATGCAGTGATAAGTCTGCCTCCTCAAAGTCTTTGTGAAGGGCTGGCAGAAGCTGCTTTATCTGCTGATAAGGTTCGTTCCAATAAGTGATCCCCTTTTCCTTAAGGTACTGCGAGAAAATCTCGTTTGTTTCTGTGGTGATCGCATCAAAAGCCCCCTCCTTTTTTAATTTGTCATAATCATCCGCGATGATTGCTGTCTGCGCTACAATTTCTTTCGCACAGTTGTAGCCGCTTGCGGTCTTCAGCTTTCTTTTTTTGTCTAAACGCTTATATTCACGCTCGTCCATTTTCCATTCCTCCTTACAAAGATAAAAATTTCATAATGTATTGATAAAACATATTCCCGGCATATACCGTGGCGATGATAAACAAAACATTATTTACGAAGCCGTTAGCTTTGCATATGTTAAATTTGACTCCTATTTTCAGCGGATAAAATAATCGTACCGGCTTGTGATTTAAGGTATCCAGTAAAACATGTGATAGAAATGCAACAAAAAAGTAATATCCATACTGCCCTATCCAGACTGCGATTATACCACTGAGAATGAGGTCTATCAATATAGAATGCATAGCATTGCGATGATGACTGAAATAACCAAATAAAAGAACCAATAGAAATAGAGTGAAAAGGTTCTTCGATGTACTTATACATGTCGGCAATGTTAAAGTCAATTCAAATTGATTCTTTATAAAAGTGGCTGCTGCAGCAAGTAACACGATGCCAACTAACAGCCAACTAAAAACGTGCCTCACTTTGGAGTTGGCTTCGTCAATATCGCTAACTTCGGATCCGATTATAGAGATTGCTACGTCGGCAAAAAGAGATTTAAAATCTGTAGGCTGAGCAATATAAAAATAAATAGCACAGCCTACAGCAATGTGCGTTTTACCCAACATCCGCAATTTCTCCGTCTTCGTCGTCTCCCACCCCATCTTCGTCAGAATATACAACATCCGACGCATTCATCTTATCCATGACTTCGATGGCATCCGGTATTACAATCTTAAGAGTCTTTGAGCACAACTTTGTGAGGAACCCAAGCACATTTGCATATACCGGATCGGGTGCAATGTATATTTCGTGACCAAATACCTCGTATAATTCATTTTCCAACATTTTGCTTGTACCGCCGATGAATACCAGTTCCATATAATCCAGGGACCAGTTCTTGGCATTGCATAACGCTTTAATCTTACGAACATGCTCTACAAGATACTTGTGGATGAATTCAGCGCTTCTCTGCTCTACTTCCGGATTCTGGCGGATAGGTGTTAAATGCCGCTTATCTAAAGGCTGCCGCAGAATAGATGCAACAAGCTTTTCGTCGCAGCGAGAAAATTCTGCTGATAACTCCTGTGCCAGACCGGCAATGAGGATCTGTGATCCAAGCTCACCGGTCATACTGAACTCAGAATCAAGATCAAAGCCGCTCCAATAAGATCCATTTACATTGAGACTGCCAATGTCAACAGTGGCTGTTGTTGTATTCTGGAACTTGGTAGGATTGAGATATAAAACGCCGCTTGATTCCGGGGCAACAAGTTTTGTTTTGATCGTGAACTTTACCGTCTTGGGTTCTTCTCCATTCTTCGGCTTTAATTTTACGGAGATCTCCCCGTCTGGAAGGATAAAATTCCGATAGGCATTTCTCTTTTCTACATTCTCAAATTCTTTGACCGGAATGCCGATAGCAACGTGTACCGTGTTCTCTTCATCTGCGTTTAAGCACATTGCGATAGCTGAAAGAGTGCAAATCTTATGAATGTCCGTCATCTTTGATGTTTCAAGTTCGGCGTTGAATTTGGCACCTTTTCCGACTTTGTATACTTTTCCATCCATTTCCGCCAGAAATGTTCCTGATTCAATAGAATCATCACTGAAATCACCATCTCCGATCTTAGTAAGGAAGGCAAGTTTCTTCGTAGAATTTTTCTCGGGATCATATATCGCAACCTTCGTTGCATTTTTCCCGCTGTCAATTGCTAAGTATCTGTCCATAAAAAAAATCTCCTTTTTTATATATAGTAGTGCTTGTTGACCCTCTCCAGGGTTTTGGCTAATCTGGCAACGAATTTAAAATTGCAACCGCATTTGCAGTTGCCTTTGATTGGTTTGATAAGCTACCGGACGAAGGAGGCTTGACGTTTGGCGCATGATCGGGAACCAAATTGCCTGATTCATGGCGGACGTACCGGGCGCTTGGTGTCCGCGCACTCGTGGCGTGTACGTTAGTGCCGACCTCTGAACTGCCGATAGGAATTACCTTATTATTAGAATCACGGATAGCAAACCCCTGTTCTAACTCGCAAACAGCCTGTTTCCGTAAAAGAATATATTCTTCCATTGACAACGGCGAAGAATTTGAGCACCCTACGATTTCGGTGAAATTATTGTAAATGGAATGCGTGTAAGCACCTACATCTTCAGAAAACAAATTGGGTCACCTCCTTGGTATAAGTGTATTATACCATATGTAGACAGCATGGTCAAGTGAACTATACCATGTATTTGCATTTTGCGTTCGGATATGATACGATAATACTATTAAACGTGTCGTAAGGTAAGCACCTTGGGTTACGCGCATGAAGATCCAGTGAGTATGCGCACCATTTTAAAGATAAGGAGGATTTCATTGAACAATATCTATATTTTTAAAATCGAAGATTTTACAGAGCAGGACGCACTTCTTGTGAAAAAATTTGATAAGAGTGACAAGGTTATTTTCATGCCGAATGAAACAGGCATGATTAGTTACGCTCTCTTTCCTATTTTGGCGACATGGAAAACAGAGCCAATATTTATGCAGCCAATTGCAGACTGCTCGGACACAGAGCCAATGTTGTTCTTATTAGGATTACAATGTGCAGACTGTAATGGAGATCTTTACATCGTAATGAGAGATAATCCATTTAAGTCTCTTGAAGCTTGTGAATTTGGGACATCTAAGGGACATGTTTGCATTCATGTAGCAGAAAGTCTGGCAGGTGTGCTGCCTAAAAAGAAGACGCGCCAGGGGAAAAGGCTGGAGTTGGCGGCGGAAAATGAACCGCAAACTGCTAATACAGAAGAGGAAATATATACAGACACTTTACAAACAGCTGTACCCGACAAGTTTGCAAACGCAATTGCAAGTATAGAAGCAACCACAGGTGTAAACTTGGTTAATAACATGAATGAGATTTACAACTGTGTGAAAGATTCAAAAGATGATCTGCTTCCGACGTTTGAGTTTCAGCTGGGCATGAAATTTCCTGCGGATACGGTCGAGATATTGCTGAGAGCATTAGAACCGAGTATAGATATGTTAAAAGAATTGGTCTAAGGTATTTCTCGAATGCAGATACCTAAACAACAGCCTTGATAGACGCAAATGCCACAGATCCATCACAAACATCAGTATGTAATAGATCTGTGGCATTCGTTTTTCCGTTTTCCTTTATAAATCCATTTTTCTTCAGATATATTTAACAAGAGCAGAAATATCACTGGCAACAAAAACTTCCGTATGCGGGCGTCCCTGTTTTGATATGCTGATAATGGAAACATATTTACTGTTATCGTCTATTACGAAAAAGTTTTTTACGCAAGCATCTATGAAAGGCTTATAGTTGATATTGTCTGGATCCACCCAAAATTCATTCTCTTCATAAAATGTTGTAAAAAGGACAAATACATGTTGAAATTTATCAAATGGATTCTTTTCATAATACCGCTTCGTTGCACGAAAGCAGGTGGAAAAAAAACTATCAGCTTGTTCTCCAAGCAACGGATTAAGTTTGCTGTCTGCACGGAGTGTATGCGGAAGTCTTGATTCTAAATCAAATTTATAGACAGTATCTTCCATACTTATGTCAACGTTGAACGCAGAAGCACCGAAGTCGTATTTTTCTCCTGCGTATGCGGCATTGTGGAAATCTTGTAAATTCCTTTTCAACTCGTTGCAGATTTTAATTGCATTCAGTATGGAGGCACCGTTAAATATCTGGGAGTCTATAATTTCAAGCAGCTGCTCATGCAAAATGGCATCTAAGTTTTTTAAGGTATTCATATATTTATTCTGTTCTTTGGGTTTTAATTCATTTTTGATATATTTCAGCATTATACTACTCTCCTCTTCTGCTATGCATCATTCTTGCTTAATATTCCTAAATCAGGTAGCCAAGCTTCTTCGCTGGGACGTCTCAATGATGGCGGAACAACTTCGTCGTAATACGCGGAGTGTTCAGCAGATGCCATATCAATAAGCCAGAAGTCCTTGCCATTTTGCATAATATCAACGGACCACTGCCCTTCAAGGTCTATATTGGGAAGAATCGTTTGCAAATGTTTTATAACGGCGTCCTTGTTGGCTTCATAACGACTAGATAGCTTCTCTTCATTTGCAGAGTAGGTAATGTGATCGTGAAAAGCATCAGGATCGTAAGGTGCTGTTTTCTCAAAATGACGTTTTACAGTTTTAGCATCCCAGTAGGGATGTATGCCAAGAACCTCATTGGTATCAAAATCAACAAAAGCCCTATATTCTGTATGCAAAGGCAGCCCATGGTAAATCGTAAGGTTGTTTTCAACATCAGAAATAAAGTCTCTCACAACCCATTCTGTCGTAGTGCTTACGCCATATATGACCGGTTGATTTCTTCCAGATAGGTCGTAGTGTGCCATTTGAAGAGCCTGCCAATGGATGAATAGTAAATATTCACCAAGCTCTTTTATCTCTTTCGCTCCGCTGACACGAGCGTTTCGGAAGTCAAACTTAGAAGAGTATGTCCCAGTCTTAATAAAATAGTCTTTATCGGTCTGTAAACCGAATACCCTATAACAATATTCATCAACAATGTCCAACGTTGTTCTTGATAGCGACATGTAGTCTAACCTTGTCAGTTGGAGTATAGAAATAGGCACCTTGATGATTTTTGTGGCGGGAATTTTAAAAAATCCTTCAGAACTGACCGCATCTACGATTCTTGGAAGCCAAAACCCCATGCTGATGGGATTCTGGTCAATTATTTCATAAGTGATCGGATCTAAATCCAGCGAATCAAGTCCTTGCCGGAAATGGTTGTAAATTGCTTTTTTCAAGTTGGGGTTATTTGCTTTTTGATATTCGTCCCACATAGCGACGAGCGATATTCCGGAACCGGGAATGTCGCGTTTTATCATGCTACCGGTAAGATCCGGCTGCATGTTTTTCGGTAATGCCTGGATTTCTTCGGCGGTAACTCTTCTACTTTGTGAAAGATCACGACGATAATCAAATACTATGGACCGTTTACCGTCGTAGCTATACATGATTGTTTGGGATACAAGGTCACTCACAATCTTTTCAACAACATCTTGAAGTTCTGCGGGGACATCTGTTAGCATGCCTTCCTTGATCTCTGCAACCTGCCGACTGTTAATTCTAAATAAATTATCAGACAGACCTTGGCTTTCAGAATAGCGCTCATACCCTTCTTCAAACGCTTTAAGCGCATCGAGATTGGTATTTAACAATTTGCAGAGTTCTTCTTCTGAAATGTCTGCATTTACTTTTGCCGGAATATTAAATAGATTTTGAAAGTTACTTATTTTATTTTTTATATTTCCAATCACCATAATATACCTCATATTACTAATATTGAATGCTAGTGCTGCAATTAAATCCTGCAGGTTGCGCCAACTACGTTTGGATTTGTATGATTATAGTTTAGCATATTTGACATAATGGTGTAAAGACGGTATAATACACTGTATAAACAAGAAAAATAATCAAACTATAGCGTTGCGTATCTAATACGTGGCGCTATTTTTTTCCGGAAAAACCGGAAAGGAAGGAGACAATAGTATGGGAAGAAATTTATGGAATGTATCAGAAGTATACATTTCGGCGGCAACAAAGTGCATATCAAAAAGTGACATAAAATACCTGAAGGTCGCTTGTAGAATTGAGGGCAAGATGGTATTCATGCAGATTTTTGACGATGCAAGGGAGAAAAACCCTTATAAGGCAATGGAAAAAGCATTGGATCTCGGAACAGAATTCATGCACATGAAGCAGCCGGAAATGGTAATGGCGCTGAATGACGAGAAATCGGAATACGTCAATATGCTCATTGAGAAAAAAATACCAGTTGATCTTAGCGTTCGCGTGAGCGGCTACGAGACTGATGGTAAAGAAAAGTTCGGCTACACAATAGTCGACTGGGCGTTTTCTGATACGAAACGCGCAAGAAAGCTGATCGCGCAAACATTGATCCCAACCGGGGATGCGGCACCAATCGAGAAGATTGATGACTTAAGCGAGTTCGGTTGATTCTGAAGGAGGATTGGTGAAAATGAGGGTTTTATGTGTAATATGTCTTATCTTAGCAGTGCTGCGTATATACACGAGACAGGAACGCATAAAGAGGAATACAGAACAAATAGAAAAAGAGCACTCCTCTCCCGCTGTCGCCAAAGGGATGTTTTATGATAAGTACATAGATGCTTATGTAGAACAGAAATTTGGTGCGGACGCTGTATGGACAATTAAAGCACCGAGATTTGTCTGGAGCGAAGCGCTATGTGTTCCACTGCATGTGATTAAAGACAGTTCGTCAGAAGACATCAAGGTTTCAAAGAATGAAATCCTTTTTGTGTATAACGATTTGTTAGATCCGAAAAAGCCGGAGCCGGAACCGGAGAAGCCAGAAAAAGAGAATGTTGTGAATAAATGGATATATTCTAATCTGCCAGAGATAAACATTCAGATTTATGAGTTGCTTCAAACCAATACTACAAGAATAAAATATCCTTGCGATCTGGAGTTTAAATATCTCCATGAGTTATTGAAAAAGCTTTGCGAGTGTACAGAATATGACTTCAGACTGCAGGGGAATATGCTTGTTATTGACTTTGAAGTGTACAAGATGACTTGCTGCGGTAACGCAGGCTAGAGGCGCGTTGCCTTTGTAAGGAATTTTACTTGCACCATGCGCGAACATGTGGTATAATTCACAATGTAAACAAAAAATTATAATCAAACGAAA
>OLVR01003390.1_pt1 | contig 10320 bp, 8 predicted proteins | sample 1673261 | NCBI WGS metagenome assembly OLVR01 (sample SAMEA3178938, study PRJEB25190) | human gut metagenome | biome: human gut; feature: human-associated habitat; material: faeces | place: Austria | collected 2013 | reverse complement strand
TGATTGGCCCAAAAATAAGAGATCATCAGCAGCAAACCGATAAGCGTAATCACAACTTCATGCCACCGGACCGGGGCAAACTTTTTCAGGACCCGCAGGAGCACCCCTGCAGCGAGGGCCGCCAGCCCCACCGGGAGGACCCATGCCGTCCAGGACAGGTACACCCCCAGCAGCGCGGCCCCCACCACCCCTGCGGTCACCCACCGGAGAGTCATCGTTGGTCCGACAGCCCCAGGATGTAATCCGTGGTGGTGCCGTAGAACTGTGCCAGCTGGATCAGAGCCCAAACGGGGATTTCCCGTTCCCCCTTCTCATAGCGGCGGTAGACTTCCCGGTTCAAATGGAGGTAGGCTGCGATCTCATACTGTTTTTTGTCACTGTCAATGCGCAGGTCTTCAATTCGAGGAAAGTACATACTGCAACACCTCAAGGAAATGCTACTATTTTGTCGGTTTCTGCTGGTGTATTGCCACCATATAGTGGCAATTTCGGGGAAAGAAATCCCCCCACCTGTGAGGCCGGGAAGGGCCTCACAGGGAGGGTGCGGGGGCCTCCTGCAGGGCAGTGCAGAGGAGGAACTGCCGGGTCTGCAAACGGTCCCCCTGGCGGAGGATTTGGTTCCAGTCGGTGAGGATCCACCCCGCCTGGAGCTCGGCCTCCAGCTGCTGGTAGGCACCTTGGGGCCCTTCCAAGGTGGCGCAGCGGCCGGACTGCACCAGCTCGCACAGGGAGCAGACCAGGACAAAGGTCCGGTATTTGGGGAACAGGACGCCTTGGGCATAGTGGGCGGCCCGAGCGGCCTTGCTGTCGGCCAGCTGCTGGGTGAGCTGGGGGAGGGCAGCCTCCAGGGCCTGCTTCCGCTGGAGGGCCTGGGTCACCCGCTCCTGGTGCCTGCGCAGAAGGTCGGGGTAGGCCTTTTGCCGGGCCTCCAGCTCTGCCTGGGACTTTTCCCGGCGCAGGCCGTAGGTGCCGTGGATGAGCTGGTAGTTCTCCATCAAAAGGTGGTAGGTGCGCCACCGGAAGGAGCTGGCCCGGACGGCTTTTAAATATGCGACAATGGCAAGAATACCGCCCAAAAGGACGCCGCCGATTGCCCCAGTCATCCACCCCCTGGCAGGGCCAAGGGTGAGGACGCTGATTCCGGTTACGGCGGCGAGGGAAAGGAGGAACCCCAGCAGAGTCTTGCCCAAAATCTCCCGCAGAGGCTCCATGATCTGTTTGGGCACCGGGGCCACAGGGGCTGCCTCCGGGGGAGCCGGCGCTGGCCGGCGGGCTGCCCGGTCCAGGGCCTGAATCTCCTCTTTGTACTGGGCGAGGCGCCGCGCCTGGAGAAAGACCGCTTTCTCCAGGTCGACGGCGGTCTCAAGGTATTGGCTGAGTTGCGCTGTGGTCATCGATCCTCACGCTCCTTGCCCGGTCAGCGGGGAGGGCTGACCGGTTTTTTGATTTTCGCCGCAGCCGCGCCAAGGGGGGCCAGAAGGGCCGGCCACCCATGGGCGCTGCAGGGAAACACAAAAAACGCTGTACAGGGAAGCCCTACACAGCGCAAGAAGCAAGTTCTTTGCACACAAACGCAAGAGAATATGTAGCAACAATCCTGCTCCCGCCCTTGCGGGGGAAGCAAAAATATCGTATAATACCCCATGCGGTGCGGCCGAATGGCCGTTGTGTAGGTGGGTGTTCACCTGCGCAGGCCTGTGGGTGCGCTACCACCCACAGGCTGCCGCATTTTTGTTTTCCAGGGGTATTATAGCAAGAAAATTGGGGGATGGCAAGTATTTGCGAAAACTTTCGGGAGGCAGCCGGGGGCTGCCTCCCTTGCCGTTTTATCCCGGGGGCGGGCCCTGCCAGGGGTGGGTTTTCGTTGCTTTTCCGAGAAAAAGTTGGTACAATACCTTCGTATGCGCTGCGCGATACGGACTGGGCGGGGCAAGGGCCCCGCGGCAAAGGATGTGATGGAATGAAGCTGCTGGTGATCGACGGAAACTCCATTGTGAACCGGGCCTTTTTCGGGATGCACCCCCTGAATGACGCTAATGAGACACTGGCAGAAGAAACCAATGTGCAGCTGAGAATGCTCACCACTATGGACGGTTCGTTTGCCTCAAGCGGAATCGGCAATGAGGATGGATACTACAGCCTACGATTCAATGACGACGGTTCTGCGAATATTTTATACACGGATCGTTCTTCACGGCAAACGGTGTATCTGTCTAACCAAATATCTTCTTCTCATGATAATGCTACAGATACAAGCTGGATTGAGGATGGTGCGACTTATCTGATGGCTGATGAGAATTCACTGTATTTTGCCCAAAGCTTTGTAGGAAGAAACATGGAGCCGACGGATAAAATATGGAGATTGGACCCTAATGGCGAGAATCGAAAGATTCTTATGGAATTAGAGCCCAACCAACGCTTACCGCAAGCCGTAGCATCAGATGGGGCTTATCTCTATATGGTCATTGAAACCGTTTCTCAGGACGCGTCAAGCAGCTATTCCCTATATAGAACTTCGATAGCAAGCGGGGAAAAGGAAAAAATTACGGATTTGGCTGGCAACGAGTTTTTAATCGGTGCTTATAAAGAGTGGCTTGTGTTTAAAAGTACGCCTGCATTTGAAAGTATGACGGAGTCTGATACATGCGGCTCTTTGTTCTTGTTTTCAATCAAAGACTGCAGGAAACAGATCCTCTTGAAATGGTCGCCGGAAACACATTATGGGATTGTCCACGAAGGCAGATATTATTATCTGCAATGTGATTTCGACATACGGTCGGCACAACTTTACTCATTGAATCTGGAAAACGGGGATACTGTTTGCATAAAATCCGGACTCCCAATCGGTGATAGCCTTGACACAACCTATTTTGAAGGAATATACGATGGAAAATTTCTTTATTATGTCGGATCGGCAGATTCGGAGAACGTCTTGGCTATTCACTATGCAGGATATGCCGTCTCCAGTTCTGATGGGGCTTTGGAAGAAGTGACTCTGACCAGTAATTTTCAGGGAGAAACCTATGTAAAGATACTGTGGGAATTTAAGGATTGTTTCCTTGTGAGAACTGGTGAGGTAATCGAGACAAAAGTGCTGGAAGGTATCGATGGGACTTCATATACGGCTAAAATTCCTGCCCCGCAATGGGCGTTGATCGCAAAGGAAGACTTCTGGAGCAATAACCCCAACTATCAGACGATTTCTCCAGTTGCAGATTAAAGCATCCAGATGGCCGGCGTTGGAAGAAACGTGGTATTTATTGCAATTATTGTTTTAAACAGCAAAGCAAATTTTTTTCAGCGGTCATGATGTACTCCTGCTGGATGTTCGAACTGATGGAAACGAACATTGATCCATCTGTTTGGAGCGAGTGGCGAACACTTGCCGCTCAAAAGGATCGGAAGTTGGGCATCGGTGCGCAAGGTGCCTGATGGAATAAAGCAAAATTTGTGAAAGAAAAGGAGATGTGAGATATGAAAAAGAAAATCTTTGCTATCGTCCTCTGCCTTATCATGGCAGTTGCATTGGCTATCCCTGCGTTTGCTACGCAATCCAATGTTGCACGAGCACCTGTTGTCGGAATTCCCTATTTTCTTGCTTGCTGGAACGGACAACGTGACGCAAGTGGCAATATGATGGTTTTACGCGGAAATGGAATGAATGCAACAATGACAACGAATGTAATGAGTGATAAAGGCGCATGGCAGTATCTCGCTGCACCTCATGGCAACATGTACCTCCGTAATACTGCTAGCCCTCAAGAGGTTGTCAATATTTATCGAGTTCTCCAAGCCGGTATTTACTATGAGTGTAAAGGGTATTGGTATGATCATTCAACGTCCGGTCGTGATCAGCGTATCGCCGTTAATGGCTCACAGGTTTATCTCGCAAACCCATTGGTCAGTGGCACATGGTATTTGCAAGCAGATCGTTCTGCACTGTCGGTTAGTTCCGTGATTTTTTATCAGGACGGAGCCAGAGCACAAGCACAATGGTACTGGGGAGACGCTCGATATAACTAACAGGGATTACGATACGGGAGGCTGCGATGCAGCTTCCCGTATCTAGTGCGTTTAGGAGGTGTCTATGAAACGTGTCATTGCATCTTTTTTATTGATGTCGATTCTACTGTATATTCCGGGCTGTTGGTCATATGATTCGGGCAAATCATCTGCTTCTTCCTTAGAGCAGCCCTCTTTATCGGACAATACAACACACACTGCGCCAATCGTCAATGATTTGGATTACCGTATTGCGGCTAGACCGGATGTTATAACTCGTGGTAGTTCGAGCGACAAAGGCTTCTTTCAAATATTTTCTCATACCGATGGGCATTCTAACCTAATGTTTATTGACTATGCCACGGCGCAGCAGGTTTTTGTGTGTAGCTCCCCCAGTTGCAACCACAAAGATGAAACTTGCTCATCATACATAGAAAGCGATGGGTACACTGTATTTCCAGCGGTGTATGGTAACACTATATTATTAGTATACAACAGTCTGAATCAATGGGGAAATGCGCCTCAAGCTTCTAAAATTGAAAAAATGGATATAAACGGATTGGATCGGAAACTGCTATGCACATTTAGCGGCAATATTTTAATTAATGATGGCGCTGTTGTTGGAGACGGTAGAATTATTTTATGTGCTACTAAATTACTTTCTAATGCGGAAAATATCGGAACGGTTCCTTGTCTTTTATCTATTGATATTGGCACAGGAGAGTGTTCAGACCTTTATCAGGTTAAAACAGGAAATGGCGAAATGCAAAAATCCTTATTTATACGAGGAGTATCCGAATCTGGATTTATTTTAAAGACAATCACCATCAATGAATACGAGGAATCCGATGATGCCGGTATTGCCATGCAAAATATGCAAAACGCTACAGTTCATCGCGTTTTTGAGCTTTCTTTCGATGGGCAACGTGAGAAAGAACTTCTCAGATATACAGGCGCGACGTGTTTTGAAGAGTATAGCGGCCGTGAATTAGTCTATTTGAGCTTTGATAAAAACACTTGTTCTTTATATAAAATTAATAGTGTGACAGGGCAAAAAGAAATAATCATTAAGGATTTTGATACTGTACCCAGCATACGTAAAACAGAAGTCCCTCTTACATCTGAAAACTTTTTCATTGTCGGTTTCATCGATGATTATGTATTGATTAATCAATTGTATCAAGAACACTATGACGCACAAAAAAACATTGAGCTTCTTTACACCCAATATGCTGTTAATACCGAAACCGGAGAGGTTATCGAGATAACATTATCCAACTATCTCATGGCCACCCGAAAGCCGATAAACATCATCGCTCAATTCTCTGATACACTTTTGGTGGATGCTGTTGAGGAAGTGGTGGATGGTATAACCTATCGCCGTCCGGGAATGATCAGCGTTGATGACTATCTGAAATCAAAGGGCGAATATATAATGATCGAACAACTTCTTGAAGAAAAGCTTTCGTAAAATCGACAGCAAGACGGCCATAGGCAAACGATCTAACAAATTGCATGCATAATAATCCAACAGCAGTCAGTCAATCTACCGTATGCTATCATTCGCAATGGAAAGTCAATTTTTATTGTTCTTCAAGTAGAGGTAGTATTTTGCATACCGATCATGCTACTCGAGGCCGAATTTATCTATCTAGCAAAGTAAGCGTTGAGCACAACTATCATATGGGGGATTATTTATGCCCAATATAGAATGCCATCTGGAACTGCAGCATCTCACGAAAACATACCGCACAAAGAAAACATCCAAAAAGGCCCTGGCCGGAGTGAGTTTCACTCTCGGCCCGGGCCTTTACGGCCTTTTGGGGCCCAATGGCGCAGGCAAAAGCACCATGATGAATATCATCACAGGGAATCTGGACGCTACCAGCGGAAAGGTACTGTGGAACGGTAAAAATGTCCTGCGCATGGGGCGGGAATTTCGGCGCGTCCTTGGATATATGCCGCAGCAGCAGAATCTGTATGACAGTTTTACAGGCCGCCGTTTCCTGCTGTACATAGCAGCACTCAAAGAAATTCCCCGGAGTGATGCAGCGTTACAAGTACAACGTGTCGCAGAGCTGGTACACCTTTCCAGTGAATTGGAAAAACGTCTGGCAGCCTATTCCGGCGGCATGAAACAGCGTCTGCTTGCTGCCGCCGCATTGTTGGGTGAGCCGCAGATCCTCATCATGGATGAGCCTACCGCCGGATTGGACCCGAAAGAACGTGTACGCCTGCGTCAGGTATTGGCCCAACTCGCCCATGACTGCATCATTATTGTTGCCACACACGTAGTCAGCGATGTGGAGCACGTTGCCAGTGAAATCCTGCTGCTCAAGGAAGGACAACTTGTGGACCAGGCGTCTCCTGCCGCACTTATTGAAAAATACGCACCGGGCGGCACACTGGAAGATGTCTACCTCACCATTTTCGGGGAGGACGAAGCATGATACGCCTGCTTTCCGCTGAGCTGCGCAAGGTGTGGCACAGCCGTTTTTTTCTTCTGGCGTTTTCCGTGCTGCTCGGCGCCAACCTGTTTTTGCTGTGGTTCGGCACGGGCCATACGCCGGGCAATGTTCCCTCCTCTGCTTATCGAAAGCTGGAACAGCAGATTTCCGGCATGAGCATGGAGGATATGGATGACTTTCTGCATGAAGAGCTGGCCCGCACAGAGGGATTAAGCCATATCTATAACATCCTGCGCACAGAAGCATACAACAACGGTCAAAAAGACGAACGTCTCCGCGAAACCTACGCCGATGATTTTGAACAGTATTATGATATTTATGAAGCAGGCGGGTTCCTGAAGTACGGGGAAACGCTGGCACAGGAATACCGTTTTCTGAACACCATCGTTCTGGAATTTGAGCAGGTAAACGGATACGAAGAATTTCTGACATCCATCGAACAGAAAGCCCGGCAGCTTTCCTCGATCTCTATTTTCGCGGAGAGCAAAAGCGGATACGACATGGAAAACATCCGTGTCACAGATGAAGCGTTCAGGGATATGCGCGGTACGTCCATTCAGTATTATCCGCAAAAAGGCATCATGACCGCACTGGATTTTGAACTTACGGATGTCGTAACCGTATTTGCGATGCTGCTCATTGCCACGGTGCTTGTCCGGGCCGAGCGGGACAACGGTCTGCTCGCGCTGGTGCGTTCTACTCCGGCGGGCAGGCTGCATACCGCTGGCGCAAAGCTGCTGGCGTTGGGCGCAAGCCTCGCAGTTGTTCTGGCTTGCCTGTATGGCGTCAACCTTCTGTACTGCGGCGGGCTCTATGGTCTGGGGCCATTGAACCGCTCCATTCAAAGTGTGCCGCAGCTGATGCGCAGCACATGGAAACTGACGGTCGGCCAATATCTGTTCTGTTTTTTTCTCACGAAATGGCTGGCGGCATTCATCTGCGGTATATGGGTAATGCTGGCGATGCTGTTTGCCAGAAGGCTTTTCACGGGCGCATTGGGGGCTTTGGCTCTTATTGTATTCAACCTGTTCATCCGATCTGTTATCCCTGCCACCAGCAGATTGAATGTGATCAAATACGCCAATCTCATAAGTTTACTGCGCACCAATGAGCTGCTGGGCGGATACCGCAATCTGTATTGGTTTGATCACCCGATTCCTCTGCTTTTGGTGGAGTGCGTTGCCGCTGTTTTGTTCGGTATATTGTTTGCGCTGGCATTCTGCTTTATTTTCAGCCGTCACTATTTTACTGCAGCGGGACGTCGGACAGGCAGAAGACTTTTCAGGCGTAAAATCCCCGCATTCACGACGCCAATGCGTCAGGAAACCTACAAGCTGTTGGTGATGCAGGGCACAGCATTATTGCTTTTGTTATTTGCGGGGTTTCAAGTCTATACCGCAGTGACAACGGAAAGCTACATCGACGCGGACGAGATCTATTACCAATATTACATGAAGCATGTGGAAGGTCCGTTGACACAGGAAAGTGTTGATTGGCTCTCGCAGCAGCAAGAAGAATTTCGCCCCATCTACCAGCTCAATGCTGCGTTAATGTCGAAAAAGATAACTTCACAGGAATACCAGGCAATGATGCAGGGTTACTCCAGTTTGCAGCAGAAAATGAATGTATTCCAGCGTGTTATTTACAAGGCTCAGATGCTGAAAGAAAAACCTCGTATGGAAATGGTCTATGAATCCGGCTGGCTGAAGCTGTTCGATCAATATGACACGCAGGATTTGCCTGATACGCTTTGGGCATCTATCCTATGTGCAGTATGTTTTTCCGGGTTGTTCGCAATGGAGCGGCAGACGGGGATGATCAAAGTCATCGGCACAACACCGCTTGGACGGCGTGCCACCGTGCGGTACAAGCTGTTGCTTTCTTTTACTGTATGCGGCTTAATAACGGCGCTCAGCCTTTTGCCGCGCTTTTGGGTCTCTATCCGTGACTACGGACTTGGCACATGGATGGCTCCGGTTTACAGTATCAGCGAATATTACAATGCGCCGGAGATACCTTTATTTCTAATGGTGGCAATCCAGATTTTTTCCAGACTTGCTGCAGTGAGTTGTATGGCCTGTGTAACGCTGGCTCTTTCGCAGCGGATTGGCAACACCTTTGGCGCAATGTTTGCGTCGCTGCTCATTTTTTCTCTGCCGCCGCTGCTCAGTGTCTCCGGCTTAACGAATGCGAAGTGGCTTAGTACATACCCGTTGTTCCACATCTGTGCGCTCTTTGGCGCGAGCACACAAGCAATCGGGATTATGGTTCTGTTCATCGCCCTTATAACTTGTTATCTCTGTTCAGAATTCTTATTTGCACATTTTAAGTAAAAATCATTTTACATTCTGCGCGCTTCTTGATTATAGTCCAAAAACGATTATAATATAAAAATACGGGGCAGCAGCGCATATAAATTCGAGATCGTACTGGTGTGGAATATGGTGATTCAAAAAGCACGAAAACTTTTCTCGTTTGGAAAATTTTATCTGCAAATTTTATATGTCCCCCCTGCTAAAGATAGAAAAACACAAGCACCCTGAAAAGATTGTTGTGTATTTTGAAGCCAAACTTAATGACATTGCCTATAAAGGGAGCATATCATGGAGGTGATGGGCAATTTTTATTCCTGCCGCCAATATGGTGGCAGGGATCAGAGCCGAGGATGAAATAATCATTGAAAATGAGGCCGTCTTCTGAACAAAAGAGGCGGGAGACCTGCGTCTCCCGCCCTGTTCTCTTATCATTGCAGCGTAGAAAATTCGGTACGACCGGCCACAACAATGTGCTTCAGTTGCACATCCTCATCAAATACCAGCAGGTCTGCAGCCTTACCCACCTGAATGGACCCGGTGCGAGTCCCGATGCCCAGCATCTCAGCCGGCGTCAGGGACGTCATGCGCACCACATCGTACAGCGGAGCGCCGGTCAGATTGCAGAAGGTGCGCACCAGCATATCGGTGGTTGCCACACTGCCCGCGAAAGCACTGCGGTCCATCAGCTTGGCCACGCCGTTCTCTTTGATGCAGGGAACGCCGCCCAGAGAATATTCGCCGTCGGGCATGCCAGCGGCGCACATGCTGTCGGTGACCAGGCACACCCGGCGGGGTCCCTTCACCTTGTAAATCAGCTGCAACAGCTCTGCAGGCAGATGGCTGCCATCCGCAATGGCTTCCACATACATCTCATCCAGCAGATAGCCCGCCTCGATAGCGCCCGCGTAACGATAGGCATGCTTGCGCTGTACCGTGGTCATGCAGGAGTAGAAGTGCGTCAGGCACCGCAGGCCCATGTCATGGGCGTGCATCACCTGTTTGCAGTCCGCATCGGAGTGCGCCAGGCTGGAGATCACGCCATGCTGGTGAAGCGCTTCCAAAAAGCGGTCCGAACCATCCAGTTCCACCGCAAAAGACCAGCGGCGGACGCGGTCCGTGCGGCGCAGCACCTCTTCGTACTCGTCCGGCTGCGGATTGCGCAGATACTCGGGGTTCTGAGCTCCGGCCTGAGAGGCTGCGAAATACGGTCCTTCCAGATGCAGACCCAGAATGTGGGGGCAGCCCTCGCGCTCCAGATCCAGCTGATTGAATCCGTCCACAAAATCCAGCAGATCCTGTCGGCTTCCGGTCAGGGTGGTGGGCACAATGCTGGTGGTGCCGTGCAGCATATGGCAGCGGGCCGCGGTATAAACGGCCTCGCCCCCTTCCATGAAGTCGTGGCCGCCCGCGCCGTGCACATGCACGTCGATGAAACCGGGCGACAGGTACATGCCCTGGCAATCCGCCGTCACATCCGCACCGTCCAGGCTCGGGACTGACCGTATGTTTCATGCTTGCCCGTACATTTCTACGCG
>OLVR01003383.1_pt1 | contig 10345 bp, 10 predicted proteins | sample 1673261 | NCBI WGS metagenome assembly OLVR01 (sample SAMEA3178938, study PRJEB25190) | human gut metagenome | biome: human gut; feature: human-associated habitat; material: faeces | place: Austria | collected 2013 | reverse complement strand
ACTTCTGGCAAGCAGGTTGCAGGAAGAATATAAATTCATCGGAGAATGGACGCTGTCCGTGATCGTAATGACCTTGGCGCTCCTATCGTTTGCAAATTCCATCGCCTTTAACGTCCGCATGGAGTAGCGCGGAAAGCTGATACCGATGATGCAGTCCTCTTCGTCGATCCGGAGCATCTGCTCGAAAATCTCGCTCGTGCTCGTGGACTTGATCTGAATGACGTTATCCCGGATCATCCCCAGATAAAAGCTCAAAAAACCGGCTAACGGCTCACAGCTGCGGATTCCGAGAATATAAACCCGTTTTGCGGAAAGGATCAGATCCACCGCCGTTTCAAATGCTGCCGGGTCGAGATGATCGATCGTATGCCGCAGCTTTTCGATATCGCTGTTTAAGACAGAGGTCAGAATTTCAGACTGGGTACTGCCCGCATATTTTGCGCCAACGCCATCCACGGTATTTAACTTTCCCTTGACCCATGCCGCGATCGCCTGCTGCATCTGCGGATAGCCTTCATATCCCAGTCCGGCTGCAAACCGGACTACGGTCGATTCGCTGATTTCAAGCTCTGCGCCGAGCTTCGCCGCCGTCATAAAAGCCGCCTGATCGTAGTGCTCCATAATATAAGTCGCAATCGCCTTATGGCCTTTACTCATCGCCGCATATTTCTCGTTAATCCGGGAAATAATATCGTGTCTGTTCTCCATCTTTTCGTTTCCTTCTCGCCCCTCTGGTTTTTGTTTCTCACACGCAAAAACCTTCTTTTAACATTTTAGCGGCTGGACGCCGGACTGTCAATAGACGGCAAAAAGGGAAGCCAGAGATGGCTTCCCTTTGTACTTTTTATGGAATCCTTATACCGGATAAGCGGCGTTCTTTGTGTCAGCCTGCTTTAAATCCACTTTTTCCTGCTGTGCAAGACGATATTTGAAGAAATCGGTTGCAACCTGAGGGAACAGTGCATAGGTCAGGATATCTTCATCCTGCTGCTTCCACTGCTTCATCTCGGATTCGATCTTCTCCAGTTCGTTCGGAATCAGGTCTGCAGGACGGCATGTGATCACTTCTCTGTCGCCGATAACCTTCTTCTGAACTTCCGGATTGAAGGGCTTTACAGTGCGGCCATATTTGCCGGAAAGCAGATCCTTGGTCTGGTCGGTTGCCATCTTGTAGCGCTCGCCCATCAGGACATTGAATACTGCCTGTGTGCCGACAATCTGAGAAGAAGGAGTAACCAACGGAGGCTCACCAAAGTCTTTCCGAACCTTCGGGATTTCCTTCAGCACATCGTCGTACTTGTCGCTTGCGTTCTGCTCTTTCAGCTGGCTCACCATGTTGGAAAGCATACCGCCAGGAACCTGATACATCAGTGTCTTGATGTTTACGCCAAGAACCTTGGGATCCATCAGACCGGACTTTAAGCACTCTTCTCTGTAAGGACGGAAGTAGTCAGCGATTTCAGCCAGAAGGTTCTGGTCGTAACCGGTGTCATAAGGTGTGCCGCGGAAGGTCTCAACCATAACCTCTGTTGCAGGCTGAGAAGTACCCAGTGCAAACGGAGACATTGCACAGTCGATAACGTCTACGCCAGCTTCAACAGCCTTTAAGTAGGTCATGCTTGCAACGCCGGAGGTATAGTGGGTATGCAGCTGAATCGGCAGCTTGGTCGCACCCTTCATGGCACTGATCAGTTCGGTTGCTTTATACGGAAGCAGCAGACCTGCCATATCCTTGATACAGATGGAATCTGCACCCATATCTTCGATTTCTTTTGCGATATTGGTCCAGTAATCCAGAGTGTATGCATCGCCAAGCGTATAGGAAAGAGCTACCTGAGCGTGTCCTTTTTCCTTGTTGCAGGCTTTTACTGCGCATTCCAGGTTGCGCAGGTCGTTTAAGCAGTCGAAAATACGGATGATATCAATACCGTTTGCGATAGATTTCTGTACGAAATACTCTACCACATCATCTGCATAGTGACGATATCCCAGGATATTCTGTCCACGGAACAGCATCTGCAGTTTGGTATTTTTGAAACCGTCACGCAGCTTGCGCAGACGATCCCACGGATCTTCCTTTAAGAAACGCAGGCACGCATCAAAGGTTGCGCCGCCCCAGCATTCTACGGAATGATATCCGACTTTATCCATTTTATCTACGATAGGAAGCATTAACTCGGTAGGCATTCTGGTCGCAATCAGCGACTGATGTGCATCACGAAGTACAGTTTCCGTAATTTTAATCGGTTTTTGTACAGGCATTGTCATTTCCTCCATACTGTTCTATTTTACCGGACAGCATCTGTATCCGGCAACAGGCGGAGCCTGACCGCCATCCTGCCCTGCAGCATGCGCGGTCGGTTCCGAAATTCAGATCAGATATTCTTTAGAACACACCGAAGATCGCCATAAACGTACCGGCTGCTACTGCAGTACCGATAACACCGGCTACGTTCGGTCCCATCGCATGCATCAGCAGGAAGTTGGTAGGATCTGCCTGAGCGCCAACCTTCTGCGATACGCGGGCTGCCATCGGCACAGCAGATACGCCTGCGGAACCGATCAGCGGATTTACCTTTCCATGTGAAACCTTGCACATCAGTTTACCGAACAGAACGCCTGCAGCGGTACCGAATGCGAATGCAATCAGACCCAGCACAACGATCTTGATGGTATCCCAGTTTAAGAATGCTTCTGCACTTGTCGTTGCGCCAACGGAAGTACCGAGCAGAATTACAACGATGTACATCAGGGCGTTGGATGCGGTATCCGCCAGCTGACGAACCACACCGCTTTCTCTGAACAGGTTACCTAACATCAGCATACCAACCAGTGGAGCTGTGGTAGGCAGGATCAGGCAGACAACGATTGTAACGATGATCGGGAACAGGATACGCTCCAGCTTTGTAACCGGACGGAGCTGTTCCATCTTAATCTTCCGCTCTTTTTCTGTGGTCAGAAGCTTCATAATCGGGGGCTGGATGATCGGCACCAGGGACATATAGGAATATGCCGCTACTGCGATCGGTCCAAGCAGCTGGGTCTGTCCCAGCTTACCGCAAAGGAAAATAGAGGTAGGGCCGTCTGCACCGCCGATGATGGAGATTGCAGCTGCAGCTTTGTCATTGAAGCCCATCGCAATCGCACCGAAGTATGCAGCGAAGATACCAAACTGTGCTGCAGCTCCCAGCAGGAAACTCTTCGGGTTTGCAATCAGCGGACCGAAGTCTGTCATCGCACCGACACCCATGAAGATCAGGGACGGCAGAATTGCCCATTCATCCAGTTTGTAGAAATAATACAGCAGGCCGCCTACGCCGTTTGAGGAATCCTCAAAGCTCAGCATGATATCCGGGTAGATATTTACAAGCAGCATGCCAAATGCAATCGGGACAAGCAGCAGCGGCTCGAATTCCTTGGCGATTGCCAGGTAAAGGAACACGCATGCCACCAGAATCATCACTACATTTCCCCATGTCATATTGAAAAATGCAGTCTGATGAATCAGGTTGTCCATCGTAGTCGTAATATAAGACATTTCGTTGACCTCCTGTGTCAGTAATCAGGGCCGGACAATCCGGATCAGTTTAAGGTTGCCAGTAATGCACCTGCTTCGATCGCGTCGCCGACTGCTACATTGATGCTTGCCACAGTACCGTCCTTAGGAGCTACAACGGGGATTTCCATCTTCATTGCTTCGATGGTAACAACCGGATCGCCGGATTTTACAGCCTGGCCAACCGCAGCGTCAATCTTGAATACCTTGCCGGCTGCGCCTGCTTCTACGCGGATGCTGCCTGCTGCACCTGCCGGAGCTGCTGCTTTGGGAGCAGCCTTGGGCGCTGCTTTCGGAGCTGCCTTAGGTGCGGTCTTGGGTGCTGCAACCGGTGCTGCGCCGCTTTCTTCTACTGTAACATCATATACGTTTCCGTTTACGGTAATGGTATAATTCTTCATGATTCAATCCTCCTGTGAGTAATATGCTTTTTGCTCAGGCATTTTTCCAGCTTCCGCTGCGCCGTCTGATACTTCTTACAACAAATCCGTCTGTCGATGTGCTGCCTTCGCTTGCCGCAATCGCCGCTGCGATTACTGCGATCAGCTCTTCATCTGAGGTTTCTTCCTCTTCTTCAACAGGCGCTGCAACAACCGGTGCCGCTGCCGGAGCAGCTGCAGGCTGTTTGTTCTTCTTGGAAAACTTTTCCTGAATCTGCGGGATAAACTTGAAGCAGCCGATTAACAAGCTGATCAGAATCAGGATAATAAATACCGTTCCCATACCCATCAGGGTGTTAAGGGCTGCATTTAACATCAGCTCACCCATGGAACGCTCTACATTTACTGTGATGGAAGACAGGCTGCCCTGGTCATTGATAATCAAGGTAACAACCGCATTATGATCCGCACCGGAAACGCTCGCTTCCACAATCGCCTCGTCGGAACCAATCTCTACTTTATGTCACTCCATTATATGCACCCAGATCGGACATCGCCAATTCCCAGCTGGAAATGCCGGCGCTGATAACCGCGTCGCTTGCATACTGATCCTGCATGCCACCGGTTACAATCTCGTTCAGTGCGTTTACCACCTGATCAGAATAATTGATCAGGCTTGCTTCATCGATCTGCAGCTGGCTTTCCTGCACCTGGTCTGCTTTGCCGCACGCGGCTGTACCGATCAGGCAGGTCACCATACCTAACAGCAGCAAAAATTTTTTCATATGAAACAGTTTCCTTTCTTAGACTGTGCCGTGCTTTCTGACAGGACCGTCCTCCCGTTTGGTGAACAGCATCTCGAATGCACCGATCACATATTTTCTGGTGTCTGCTGCTTCGATGATCTGATCTACATAGCCTCTCTGTGCTGCGCTCTCTGCGCTGGTCTGCAGTGCTTCATACTCTGCTGCGCATGCGTCGATCGCTGCAGCATCCTGACCGTCACAGATAATCTTAGCTGCCAGCTTCGCATCCATTGTGCCGATCTTCGCATCCGGCCATGCATATGTAATGTCTGCGCCGATTGCCTTGGAGTTCATAACAGTATAAGCGCTTCCGAAAGCCTTGCCGATTACAACGTTTACTTTCGGAACGGTCGCGCCTGCAAATGCATAGGTCAGCTTTGCAGCAGCCTTTGCGATCTTCTTCTCTTCACATTTGCTTGCAGCATAGCCTGCAACATCTGTCAGGGACAGAACCGGGATGCTGAATGCGTCACAGAAGTTTACAAAATCAGCAGCCTTTTCACAGCCCGCCGCAGAAAGGACTTCACCGAAGTTTGCTGTTTCCTTGCCTTCTTCATCATAGATGCGGCTGCGGTTTGCAACTGCACCGACTGTCTCGCCGTTTAAGCGCAGGAAGCCAGTTACCATATCCTTGCCGTAAGCGCTCTTTACTTCTACAAAGTTCTGATCATCCGCCAGCATGGACAGGACAATCGTGGTATCTCCGTTATAGCCTGCAGCATCTGCGATGTCACGGTTTAAATCGTCCTCGCATTCGCCGTAAGCGTCGTTTTCTTCGTTATTGCCGGGGATCATGCATACCAGCTCGCGGATCTGGGAAAGGATTTCCTCCTCTGTGCCCACGAAATCAACCAGTCCGGCTTCCTCGCTCTGGAATTTTGCAGAAGAGGTATCGTCCTTCTCTGTCCAGCTGCCTTCCATAGCGTTCGGGGAATTTACAAACAGCTTTGCTTTTTTGCTTTCCATAAAGGTAAAGTCTGTCAATCCCGGAATCAGTGCCAGACCGCCGCCGCAGCTGCCAAATACTGCTGTGATCTGCGGGATCACGCCGGATGCCAGAGCCTGTTTGCGGTAGATTTCACCGAAACCGTTTAACGCATCCGTTGCTTCCTGCAAACGTAAGCCTGTGGAATCAATCAGTCCGATCACCGGCGCACCTGTCTTACTTGCCAGGTCATAAAGGCCTGCAATTTTTCTGGCGTGCATCTCGCCAACGCTTCCCCCCAAAACAGAAGCATCCTGGCTGTACACATACACAAGGTTGCCATCGATCACCCCGTAGCCGGTGATCACACCGTCGGAAGGGGTTTTTGTCTGTTTCAGATTGAAATCTGTAGCTCTGGCAGTTACCTTCGCGCCGATTTCAACGAAACTGTTTTCGTCGAGTAAAGCTGTAATTCTTTGACTCGCTTGTGAAGTATTGCTCATTTTTTCAGCCCTCCATGTTATATTGGGTAATATAATAGACCAGTTAAGATCCGTACTTTAGAAGTATAACACGAAAAAGTGCAGTCTGCCAGATATATTTTAGAAATATTCTACTTATTTATTTTTAAATTGCTTCTCTTTTACAGCGGTTTTTACAACAACACCAGGGCAAGAAGTCTTTTCAAGCAGTAACAATAGGTGATTTTCGGTACCCCAAATGCCGCTGTAACAGGTAATTGCTCATAAAGCGCGCCATTTACCAGATAGCTCACCGTCCCGACCTGTTCACCCGCTTCGACCGGTGCCGTCAACTGTCCGGGCAGGCTCACGCGCACATCCGTCTGATCGCCTCTGGAAAGCAGCATCCGAATTTCCTTTTTGGGGCAATTTAACGAAACCTCCGCAAGCTGTCCGTTTTCCACCAAAAGCGTCTTTGGCAGGTCAGGCTGCTGCAGGCTTCTTTGGTCAAATGCTTCCAATCCATATTCCAAAAGCAGCCTCGCATCGTGCCATTTCCATGTGCGATTGTTCGGCCAGCCGCACGCCAGCAGCGCAATGGTAAAACTTTTTTTCCCTTTTGTAAGCGCGCCCACATAGCAGTATCCCGCTTTTCCGGTAAATCCGGTTTTCCCGGACAGCATTCCGTCCATCATCTGTAAAAATGCGTTGTGGTTTGCAGCGCTGACTGTCCTGGTTCCGGTTTCAAACGTCCCGTCCTGCGCTTTTTTCAGGCTGCAAAACTGCCTGGAAGCCGTTCTGGTAATTGTAAGAAAAGTCTCCTTTTGGGGAGACATAAACGCACAGTAGCGCATGATTGCAGCGAGGTCTGTCGCCGTACAGGAATGCTGTTTTTGTGTTCCGTCTGTTTCAAGCTCTGCGTCCAGTCCGTTCGGCGTGATAAAAAACGTGTTCTCACAGCCGATTTCCTTTGCTTTTTCATTCATTTTCCGGGCAAAGGTAAGCACTGCCTTCCTGCTTTCTTCCTCTGTGTGCAGGCTGCAGTCCATGGAAAGCCCAGCCGCCTTACTCCCGTAATACTCTGCGATCACCACTGCTGCATCGTTATAGGATTCCAGCATCAGCCCGTAAAGGAGATCCTCCATTCGGTAATACTCGCCCTTCTGCACGCCCATATGTACCTTCGGCTGCCTCGCCGCATAAGAAGAAACCGGCAGGACGTCCTCCGGATTTCCAGTTTCCAGTGCCAAAACACAGGTCATGATCTTCGTCGTGCTCGCCATCGGCAGGACTTCGTCCCCGTTTTTGGAAAACAAAATACGCCCGTTCTCCGCGTCCATCAGGACGGCGGCACGGGCGTACAGCTCATTGGTTAAACTTGTCTCATTTTTTCGTTCGTCTGCGGTCGCTGCGGCAGATCCGGACGCTGCATAGCTATTTCCGGCGTTCACAGTCATCTCTGGTACAGATACAGTCGTAAACAACATCAGCACGAGTGCCGTCAGTGCTCCTGCAGACTTCCAGTTTCGATTCCCGATCGGCATATTTATTCCCCTTTCCGGGATTTCTTCCTATTATATGCCGCAGGACAGCTGTGATATGCGAATCACGTCTGCAGCTGCAGCACTGCCTCCTGCTCTGCCTGCTCTTTGAATTCTTCAACCTGTACGGCGGACAGCTCCGGCAGCTCTTCCAGAGAGCCTACGCCAAACGACCGCAAAAACTGTTCTGTCGTGCCGAATAAAAGCGGGCGTCCTGGCGCATCCAGCCGTCCCAGCTCTTCTACCAGATCTTATTCTACCAGACGGTTGATCGCATGGTCGCAATTGACGCCTCTGATCTTCTCGACGTCAAGGCGCGTCACCGGCTGCTTGTAGGCAATGATTGAAAGAGTTTCCAGCAGTGTGTCGGTCAGCGTATATTTCTTCGGAGCTTTGGCGATGCGGATCAGATAATCGTAAAATTCCGACCGGGTACACATCTGCCAGGAATCTTCGAGCGAAATCAGGTTCACCCCCCGGTGCTCCTTTTCCCAGCCTGCGCGCAGTTTTTCTAACAGTTCCCGCGTTTTTTCAGGCGTCTCGCCAATTGCTTCTGCCAGTCGTTTCGTTTCCACTGCTTCCCCCATCGTAAAGAGAATTGCTTCCAGCGCTGCTTCCTTTTCTGTCAGCTTCATGCCATTTGTTCCTCCCTCGATATCACCGTCATATCATCATTGATCGAAGCCTGCTCTACCGTAATTTTTCCGGTTTTCATCAGCTCCAACACCACCAGAAAGGTCACGATCACTTCGACCTTGCTGTGCTGCTTTTCCAAAAGTGCCCGGAAGGAAAACCGTTTATGCGTCCGGATAAAATCCTCCACATAGACCGCTTTTTGGTCTACGCTGACCTCATCTTTTTCGATTCTGCCGAAATTGCTGCGCACCGGGTCTTTTTTGTCCTCCTGGCGTTTCAGGATTCCCTCAAAAATCTCCTGTAACTTCGCCAGCGTCATATCTTTGAGCAGTTCGTTGTAATCCAGCGGCGGACGATACGCCTCCACCTCTCTTGGAACATCCTTTTCCCTGTAAAAGCTCTTCGCCGCATCCAGCTCCATGTCCCGCAGCTCGAAGGACATATACTTATACATCTTGTATTCCAGCAGCTTTTCCACCAGCTCTGCTCTCGGATCTTCTTCCTCGCCCTCTTCATTGACCTCACGGGGAAGCAACATCCGACACTTGATGTCCAGAAGTGTTGCCGCCATCAGCAAAAATTCGCTCATGACGTTCATGTCTTCCGTCTGCATCTGACGGATATAATCCAGATACTGTTCCGTGATTTCCACGATCGGAATATCGTAAATATCGACTTTATTTTTTTCAATCAAATGTAAAAGCAGATCCAGCGGACCCTCAAATACTTCCAGTTTGACCTCAAGCGCCATATTTTTCTCCAGTAAGTGCCTTTAAAAATTCCATCTGCCGACAGGCAGACAATCGGAATCTTTTTACTCTTCTGTGACCAGATCAATGACCACAAGCTCCGCCGGATTGAACAGCCGTACCGGAATTGTATGGCTGCCCAGCCCTCTGCTGACAATCATCTTTTTCTGATTCTGTTCATAATAACCGCCGTCATATTTCGGGAACAGCCGATAGGACGTGGAAATCACCCCGCCGATACCCGGAATCCGTACAATTCCGCCGTGAATATGTCCGGAAAGCGTCAGATCCGCGCCCCAGCCGGCATAGGCGTCAAAAAAAACCGGATTGTGGGCAAGCAACACCTGAAAATCATTTCGGTCAGCATGTCCGACCATCCGGGAAATTGTTTTCGATTCCAGTTTTGTGCGATCCAGCTTCTGATAATATTCTCGCGGCAAGTCAAGACCGGTAATGCGGATTCCATACTCCGGCAGCAAAACGCTGCCGTTTTCAAGAATCCGCACATGGTTTCCTTTTAAAAACGCACGATAGGATGCCCCCATTTTCCCATAGGTTTGCGGTTCCCGATAAATCCGGTATTCGTGATTGCCGTTTGCATAATAAAACGGATACTCTGCAGAAATCGCCCTGACAAGCTCCTTTGCATGTTCCATTGACTTCCCTGACCGGGAGGTAATCAGATCTCCTGCGCACAGAATCAGATCCGGATTACTGGACTTTATCGCAGCGAGCAGCTTTTCATTGTGTTTGCCGTAGGATTTGTTGTGCAGATCTGCAAGCAGAACCACTCTGCAGTTTTTTTTCAGCCTCCGATCTGAAATTCGATAGGAAACTTTCACAAATCGATTGCTGTCACATATCATCACAACCAGCAGTATAAGTGCTGTCAGACACAACAAAATGACCAGAATCTTCCACATAGGCATCCTCTCTTTTTGAATCTGTAAAGCCATTTCCGGCTTTTATCCGCATCTGCTCCTGCAGCATCCTTTTACTGCCTCTTTCCACAAAACTCACAGCAAAAACGCTGTCACCGCTTTTTTCACATAATCTCTGTAAAACGCTTTTTCCACGTTGCTTGCATACAAAATGGGAACCGTACCGATCTGCTCTCCGTTCAGGCGATAAATCGCTTCGCCTGCCTTTGTGCCTACAACGACCGGTGCCTCTGCCTCTTTTGGGACAGAAATTTTTTTCTGAACCATAGAAATATCGTTGCCATCGGTATCCAGCCAGACAAACTCCGACGCATAGACGACCGGAACCGTTTCTTCCTGTCCGCCTTTTA
>OLVR01003381.1_pt1 | contig 10350 bp, 6 predicted proteins | sample 1673261 | NCBI WGS metagenome assembly OLVR01 (sample SAMEA3178938, study PRJEB25190) | human gut metagenome | biome: human gut; feature: human-associated habitat; material: faeces | place: Austria | collected 2013 | reverse complement strand
CCAACGGCGGCGCTCGTGACTCCGACTATATGGTCGCCATCGAGGACGCCATCCTGCTGGGTGCTGATTCCGTGAACCTGTCTCTGGGCAGCAGCAACCCCGGTACCTCCCGCAACTCCTATGCTGCCTATCAGGCCATCATGGAGAACATCACCAATAGCGGCACCGTGGTGTCCATCTCCGCCGGTAACTCCGGCAACTGGTTCGAGAACACTGCCAACCAGTATCCCTATGCCGAGAGCAACAGCTGGACCACCACCGGCTCCCCCGGCTCCTACACCAACTCTCTGGGCGTTGCCTCCGTAGATAACGTGGGCGGCACCGGTGATTACGTGGAAGTGGCCGGCAAGAAGCTTTTCTACACCGACAGCACCAGCGCTCCCATCCAGGCTCTGACGACTCTGGCCGGTGAGCAGCAGTTCGTGTATATGGACACCGCCGGTAATGCCGAGGATTTTGCCGCCGTAAAGGATATCCTCACCGGTAAGATCGCCATCTGCAACCGTGGCTCCATCGCCTTCACCGATAAGGGCAACAACGCCATCTCCAACGGTGCCATTGCCCTGATCGTGGCCAACAACGAGGCCGGCACCATCAGCATGGCTACCGATGGCTATAACTACACGGCCCCCTATGTCTCCATGCTGCAGGCCGACGGCGAGTACATCAAGGCCAGCTCCGAGAAGCACACCACCGATTCCGGTCTTGTGTACTACACCGGCACCATGACCGTGGGCGCTTCCGCCGCTGTCAACCACGCCTCCGCCGACTACTACACTATGAGCAGCTTCTCCAGCTGGGGCGTTCCCGGTTCTCTGGAGATGAAGCCCGAGATCACCGCCCCTGGCGGCAACATCTACTCCCTGAAGGACGGCGGTACCTATCAGAATATGTCCGGTACTTCCATGGCCGCTCCTCAGATCACCGGTATGGCCGCTCTGGTGGCTCAGTACATCCGTGAGAATGATCTCACCGAGCAGACCGGTCTCACCACCCGTCAGCTGGCTCAGTCCCTGCTGATGTCCACCGCCGAGCCCATGGTGGAGGATTACGGCGAGGGCAGCGACGGCTACTATCCCGTGCTGCGTCAGGGTGCTGGTCTGGCCAATGTGGCCAATGCCGTCACCTCCGGCACCTATATCCTGATGGATGAGGGCGCCAACGCCGGCGCTGCCGACGGCAAGGTCAAGGTGGAGCTGGGCGACGATCCCGCCCGCACCGGCAAGTACTCCTTCGGCTTCACCATCCACAATCTGGAGGACGAGGCTGCTTACTTCGACCTGAGCGCCGGCTTCTTCACGCAGAGTCTGATGTCCTCCGATGGTGTGAACTTCGAGGACACCTGGACCACTCCCGTGGCCTCCAATGTCAACTGGACCGTGGACGGCGAATACGCTGCTTTCCTGAACGATACACTGAAAGATTGTGACTTTAACGGCGACGGTAAGGTCGATGCCGATGACGGTCAGGCTCTGCTGGACTATGTCACCGGCGTGCGTGCCGACATCGAGCATAAGGACGCCGCTGACTTCGACAACGACAACGGCATCGACACCTACGATGCTTACCTGTTCTTCAAGGAATTGGGTACTGCTCCCGTGGTGATCCCCGCCGGCGGCAGCCTGCACGTCACCGCCGATGTGACTCTGCTGGGGCTGGACGCCTATGACAAGGCCAGCGGCAACACCGGCACCTATGTGGAGGGCTATGTGTTCGCCAACGAGGCCGCCACCGCCGAGGGTGAGCAGGGCGACAGCCACTCCATCCCCGTGTTGGGCTACTACGGCAGCTGGACCGACTCCTCCATGTTCGATATCGGCAGCTATATCGCCTATGCCAATGGTTTGGAGACCCGCGCCCCCTATATGTATGTCTATAATGGTGACAATTCCGTAAACAATCAGGCCCTGACCATCAAGGCCGTGGGCGAAACGAAAGGCTACTACTTCGGCGGCAACCCCTTCGGTCTGGACGAGTTCTATGATGCCGCCCGTGATGCCATCAATCCGGAGATCAACAGCTTCTACAAGATGACCTTCACCGCCATCCGCAACGCCGCCGCTTCCCGCCTGACCATCACCGACGGCAACGGCAAGGTTCTCTCCAGCAGCGATCTGGGAGAGGTCTCCTCCGCCTTCTACTCCAGCAGCGGCGCCACTTGGACCAACACCCGGTACACCCTGAACATGGGCAATACCCCCAACACAGCTGACGGCACCTACATGAATGTGGACCTGACTCTGGCCCCTGAGTACTACGTCAGCTACGACAAGGACGGCAACGCCACCGTGGATTGGGATGCTCTGTCCGACGGCGCTACCATGCACTATGGCATGGTCGTGGATAAGACGGCTCCCACCGTCTCCAACGTGAATCTGGGTACCGACGCCGAGGGCAACAAGGTCCTGACCTTCACCGCCGGCGACGACCAGTATATGTCCGCCGTGGCCCTGCTGGACTACGACAAGGGCAGCGTCGTCAGCAAAGCGGCCGGTTCTCCCGAGGGCGCTGCCAAGGGTGCCAGCCAGAACTTCACCCTGTCTCTGGGCGATTCCAAGGCCACTCACCTCCTGTTGCAGGTATATGACTACGCCGAGAACTATGTCACCTACAAGCTGAACCTGAACCCCGATGAGCTGGCCGGTGATGTCACCGTGAAGCTCAACACCGAGGCCCTGACCCTCTTCAAGGGCAACGTCGCCAAGCTCACCGCCAGCGTGGAGCCCTTCGGCGTACAGCCCGACACCGTGACCTGGTCCTCCGATGCCACCGACGTGGCTACCGTCAGCGACAATGGTCTCGTCACCGCTGTGGGCAAGGGTACTGCCAACATCACTGCCACCTCCGTGAAGGATCCCTCCGTCAGCGCCACCTGCGTGGTCACAGTCAAGGCGGTGGAGGTCACCCTGAACGGCGCTCTGCAGGATGCCAAGGGCAAGGCTGAACTCTTCACTTGGGATCTGGGCAACGATGCCACTTGGACCGCCGGTTCCGAGCTGGAAGCCGGTTCCGTGAGTGCCACTACGCTGGATGATGACAACAACACCCTGCTGCTGTTGGATGGCGACAGCTACAATATGCACGAGGTGGATCTGGCCACCGGCAAGAACCTGCACACCTGGAACGGTATCGACGGCGGCAACGGCAGCAATCTCCCCCTGTTCGATATCGCTCACAGCTACCTGTACTCCGGTGAACAGAACGGCAGCAACATGGTTTGGATCTACGGCTACTATGTATCCACTCTGCAGCATCCCGATGAGCTGAGCACCAGCGCCTACGACTTCCAGCAGACACTGGCCACGCAGGACGCCAACTTCTTCACCGCCATTGCCAACATGGGCTATTATGATGTGAGAGTCGGCAGCACCCTTTGCCCCGCAGATGTGTTTGTCGCACTGGACGATGCCGGCAACATCTGGACGCTGGGATATGTCTACTACAACAATACGGTCAAACTGTACACTCTGGACGATGTGGAAAAGACCACTCTGCCTGAGCTGAGCTATCCCGGCTTCGACCAGTACGATTCCTCCATGTCCTCTCTGGTCTATGCCGAGGAGGAGAGCGGCGATGTGCTGTATCTGTCCTACTTCAACGGCGAGACCAACGACATCTATCGTCTGGCCTATTCCACCGACGACGGCGGCACCCATTACTGGGATGCCAGCCTGCTGGGCGACGTGGGCAGCAAGGTGTGGCCTGCCACTCTGTACTCCGCTGTTCCCGCCGCCTCCGGCGAGGCCGGTAACAACGCTGTCACCGTGAAGAGCGCTCTGGGCAATGTGACTCTGGATGCCGCCTCCGCTATGGCGGAGACGCAGGCCAAGGCTCTGACTCCCGCCTCCGTCACCGGCAGCCTGAACACTGCCAACGACGCGGGTACCGGCGCTGTCAAGCCCGCCGATGCCGAGACCACGACCCCCGTTTCCTCCATCGCTGTCTCCGAGGATGAAAAGACCGTTACCGTCACCGTGGTTCCCAAGAACGACGATATCACCACCAACGGCCTCTTCACCGTGGACTATGACGCCAGCGTCCTGACTCTGGCCGACGTCACCTTCGCCTCTCAGTACTCCTCTCACAAGGATGCCGACGGCAAGGTCACGCTGGGCTATGTGGATGTGGACGGCCTGCAGGCCGGTACCGCTGTGGCGACCCTGACCTTCACCGTCAGCGATCCCACCGCCGTGGATACCTCCACCGCCGTCACCGTCCACCAGACGGAGATCAACGATCAGACTGTGGACGTCACCGAGGATCTCACCGCTGACCTCCATCAGGACACCAAGGTCGTGAACGCCAAGCCCGCCACCTGCACCGAGGACGGCTACACCGGTGATACGGTCTGCGCCGCCTGTGGTAAGGTCCTGGCTAAGGGCGAGGTCATCAAGGCTCTGGGCCACGACTACAAGGATGGCACCTGCACTCGCTGCGGCGATAAGCAGCCCGGTGTCAACACCGGCGACAACAGCACCATGACCATGTGGACCATGTCCGCTGTCATGGCTCTGGCCGGCGCCGCCGTACTGGTCCTGCGCAGCCGTAAGGAGAAATACGAGGGCTAACCCCTAAGTCTCATCTGTCATAAGATCAGCCCTCCGGCTTTCGCCGGAGGGCTGTCTTTCATATGAACCGCAATGCTTCACACAAAGGCAGTGGGCAAAAGCCCGCTGCCTTTTCTCATTTTTTCAGTTCAAAGCTCCCGGCCCATCAAAACACCGCCACGATGCCGCTGACATCGTCGCCGGGCTTCAACCGGGGATAGCGGTTGCAGCGGCTGTCCGCCGCCTCCCGCTGCCGCAGCTGCCGATACAGCTCCTGCAAGCACGGCTCCTCCGCTCCCAGCAGAGCCTCCCGCTGGCCGGAAAAGCCGTCGGAGAACAGCACCACTCGGGAGAGTTCTTCCCTCCGGTACACCCGATGAGTGCCGTGCCGGGCCGCCTCCGGGGCGAAGCCTGCGATCCAGTAGCCTCCCGGCCGGTTCATCATCCGCCGGTGCCGCAGCAGCATCTCTCGCACCTCCGGCAGCTGCCGTGCCTCGATGACATCGATACCTCGCTCCCGGTGCAGGCGGCACATCTCCGCCACCACAGCGCCGTCCAGACGGCTCACCGCCTCCTGGGACACCAGCTCCGGCCCACGCCCGTCCCGGAAGCGTACCCCGGCGGCGCAGTCCCCCAACACGAATACCTCCACCTGCTCCCCCGTCTCCCGGAGGATCGCCAGCGCCGCCGAGACGCCCTTCGTCTCCGGCGGAACACCGCATCGCCGCCGAAGGGTCTCAATGCCCGCCGCCACCATGTGGGGCAGATCCTCCCCCTCTGCACCGACCACGGCATCCGCCAACAGGCGGACATACTCCCGCACCTCCGGCACACGGGGATCCTTCACCAGCGGTGTGGAGCCGTCCACCACCATGGCGATGTCCTCTCCCAGCCGGATATAGTCCTGATTCTCCGCTGTACCGGCACAGCAGAGCTGCTGTGTGATGTTCATGCCTTCTCCTTCCGTTCCGCCAGCAGCGTCCGGACAATGCGCTCCAGATAGTCGCCGCCCGGCTCCGTGGCGTCCACATACTGCATCCCGCCCAAGCTCAGCTCCATGCCCGGCGTCAGCTCCACATCGTCCAAGTTCACCCGCAGGATGGGCTTGCCGCAGTGCAGAGCGTAGTTGATCTCATTGCGGACAAAGCCCGGCTGGATGGACTCGTGGGAGGCAAACAGCAGCACCTGCCACGAATCCCGTATCTTCTCTGCGATGAACTCCCGGAAATCGCTGCCGGCCTCGATGCCGTCGTCGTACCACAGCCGGATGCCCCGCTGCATCAGCTGCTCCACTATGGGGTACACCCGGTCGCTGTTGATGTGGGCATAGCTGACGAAGCAGTATGGCTCTGCTCCCTCATAGGCCTTCGGCCCCCGCCCCGGCACAAAGGTCTTAGGCTTAGGCAAGGACGGCACAGATCTGCGCAGCTTCTCCATCTCTCCCTGAAAGTACTCCCGCTGCTCCTGCAGCAGGATCACCGTCTCGCAGTGGCGATAGTCCAGCAGCCGCAGGGCGTAGTCCTTCCGGGCGGAGCTCTCCGTGGCAACGGCCTTGTTGATAAGGCTGTACGCCTCGGCGTAGCGGCCCCGCTGGGCCACCACACGGGCCTTGGTGCAGTAGAACTTGGCATAGGCCGGGTCCAGCCGGATGGCATCCTCCACCGCTCGCTCCACGTCGTCGTAGTACTCTCTGCGTACCTGCTCCCGCATCTCTCCCCGGCTCTTTTCGCAGGTGTAGACGAACAGATGGGCGAACAGATGCAGATACCCGGCATTGTCCCGGTGCTGCCGTGCGTCCTCACGGGCCAGCTCCAGCAGCTCCAGCGCATCGAAGAAGGTCTCCGCCTCCAGCTGGAACAGAATCAGCAGATGGTGATAGGAGGGGTGTCCTGCAAAGTGTGGATTCTCCTCGAACAGCGCCTGTAACTGCTGATAGTCCTTCCGATTGCGGTAGATGATGGTCAGGGCATAGAAGGCCCGGTAGGCCAGATCCTCCTCCCCCTCCGCCACCAGCTGCCGCAGCTGCTGCACCAGCTGGGCGTCCATATGCCGGGTGCAGAAGGCGGACAGATCTGCCTCAAACTCCCGTGAGCACTCCTCCTCATGGGCCGTCAGTGCGCTTATCAGCTCCTGCATGGCGCTCCCCCTCTCGCAGTGATTCTTCTCCCCGGATTCTACCATATTCGTCTCCGATTGGCAACCACGCAAAAGCACCGACGGCCCCACAGACCGCCGGTGCTCTCTGTCATTTTACCCCGTCAAACAAATCCCACGGATACGCCTGCGGCGGCGGACACGTCACATCCACCGGCTTCCCGGTGACGGGATGCCGGAAGCCCAGATGATACGACCACAGCGCCGCCGTGCAGCCGGGATCCTTGCTGCCGTAGCGGATATCCCCCAGCAGCGGCAGCCCACGGGAGGCGAACTGCACCCGGATCTGATGGGTGCGCCCCGTATAGAGCTGCACCCGCACCAGCGACAGCTCCTCCGTGCGCCCCACCTCCTCATAGGAGAGCCGGGCCTCCCGGACGCCCTTACGCATCCGCTTCACCACATAGCTCTTGTTGCAGGAGGCATCCCGGAACAGCAGATCCGTCAGCGTGGCGGCCGGCTCCTGCGGGTGCCCCCGCAGCACCGCCAGATACTCCTTGGTGATCTCATGAGCGGCTATGGCCGCCGTCAGCCTGCCCGTGACCTCCCGTCGCCGGGACAATACCATCACTCCTCCCACGATCTTGTCCAGCCGATGCACCGTGGCGATATAGTCGGGCTTTCCCGCCTGCCGGTAGTGCTCCGCCAGCATCCGTGGCAGGGATCGCCCGCTCTCGCTGTCCTCCGACAGCACCCCCACCGGCTTCACGCACACCACCAGATAGGGATCCTCATAGAGGGTCCGCAGCTCCTCCGCCATACCATACACCTCCGCCCATAAAAAGCGGGCCTGCCCTTAGGGCAGACCCGCCCGTCTATCGTTTTTCAGCGTCCTCTTCTGCCGCCCCGGTAGGAGCTGCTCCGATACCGTCTGCCGCTGCGGCTGCCGTAGCGCCGGTTGCGGCGGAACACCTTCGCCCAAAGCACCAGCAGGATCACCAGCAGCACCAGTACCACCAGCGCCACCTTCACAATGGTGCGGGAGAGGAACTCCTCCACCGCTGCCTTGGCCACCAAAAACCGGGAGGCGCTGACGTCCGCCTGCGCCAGCAGCGGCACCGTGACGCACACCTGCCCGTTATAGGAGATGGTCAGGGTCCCCATCTCCTGCCCCCGGGTGATGGGAGCATCCGCCACCTCATTTTTCAGCGTCACCGTCTGCTCCAGCTGATCCTTCGTCACGTCGGAGGGCAGGAACGCCTCGGCGTTCTCCGCCGGATAGAGCATCACGCAGTCCGTCTCCTTGGACAGGGCCACCGGCTGGCGGAACACGTCCTCCGTGGAGACCACCAACTGCTTGCTGAAGTTGTCATAGCCGTAGTTATAGAGCCGTGCGCTCTCGGAAAAGCTCTCGATATGAGTCCCCTCACCCTCGGCACCCAGCACCACCGCCACCAGCCGCTTGCCGTCCCGCAGGCAGCTGGACACCAGACAGTACCCCGCCTCCGGCGTGGAGCCGGTCTTGCCGCAGTCCACCCCGTCATAGAGATAATCCAGAATACGCCAGTTGGAGAGCAGCGAGTTGGTGGTGTGCAGCTCCCGTGCCTCGGACTTGTTGGTGGCCGGCACCTCATAGGCCACGGAGCCGGTGATGGTCATGAAGGTCTCATGCTTCATGGCCTCCCGGAAGAACAGATAGATATCGTAGGCGGTGGTATAGTGGTTCACATCGTGCAGGCCGTTGGTGTTGGCAAAGTGGGTGCCGGTGCAGCCCAGCTCCTGCGCCCGCTGGTTCATCAGCTCCACAAAGGCCTCACGGGAGCCGGATACCGTCTCCGCCAGAATGTCCGCCGCCTCGTTGGCGGACACCAGCAGCAGGCAGTACAGCAGCTGTTCCACCGTCAGCACCTCGCCCTCCTCGATGCCGGCGGAGCTGCCCTCCGGGTCCTGATCGTTCACCACCGCCGATGCGGTGATGGGCTGGTCCAGAGACAGCTTCCCGGCGTCCACGGCCTCCAGCGTCAGCAGGGCCGTCATCACCTTGGTGATGCTGGCGGGATATTCCCTCTCCTGCTCATTCTGCCCAAAGATGATCCGCCCCTCATCGGCGTCCACCAGTACGGCCGCCTTGGCCTTGATCTCCAGCGCAGGCAGGGCGTAGGCCTGCGGGGTCAGCATCAGACTGACCATCAGCACGGTCAGCAAAAAAACAGATAGAATACGGCGAATTTTCATAGTAATTTTTCTCCATCTATGCTATAATGAGCCTATCTACCATCCGTAAGCAGGAGCCGGCCCTCATGCTCTCCGCCGGTATCAGCGGCCGTCAGCGGGGCAGCCCCCCTCCCGGCCGCAGGGTCGCTTTCCTCTTATTATAACAAAAATCGACCGGGAGTCAACTGCGGAAAAATGGGAAAGATCACAAAAACAGAAAAATATCTGCTGCTTCTGACGGCCATCTTCCTTCTGTGTCTGGCGCTGCTGTATTTCACCGACCACCGCAGCGCCGGCGGCGGGGACTACACCGTCACGCCCCAGTATACAGCGCAGGAGCCGGAGGCTCCCGATCCTCCCGCCGTCCCCGGCAAGGTGAACATCAACACCGCCGACGCCGCCCAACTGGAAGCGCTGGACGGCATCGGGCCCACACTGGCCCAGCGCATCGTAGCCTATCGGGAGGAGCACGGCCCCTTTGCCGATATCGAGTCCATCATGGATGTCAACGGCATCGGCGAGGGCATTTTTGAAACCATCCGGCAGCAGATCACCGTGGAGGACGATACATGAAAATACTGGTAGTAGACGACGAAAAGCTCTTGGTCAAGGGCATCAAATTCAATCTGGAGAACGAGGGCTACCAGGTCCTCACCGCCTACGACGGCACCTCCGCCGTGGAGCTGGCCCGTCAGGAGGCGCTGGACCTCATCATTCTGGACCTGATGATGCCCGGCCTCTCCGGCAGCGAGGCCTGCATGAAGATACGGGAATTTTCCGACGTTCCCATCATCATGCTCACCGCCCGCAGCGAGGACGCCGACAAGATCATGGGCTTTGCCTGCGGGGCCGACGACTATGTCACCAAGCCCTTCAACATTCTGGAGCTGAAGGCCCGCATCCGGGCGCTGCTGCGGCGGACGGAGACGGAGAACGGCACCCTCCGCTGCGGCATTCTGGAGGTGGATCCGGGGCAGCACATCGTCCGGGTCCGGGGACAGGAGACCATCCTGACCCAGAAGGAGTTTGAAGTGCTGTGCCTGCTGCTGCGCAACCCCGGCCAGGTGCTTTCCCGGGAGCAGCTGATCGAGAACGTCTGGGGCTACGCCTTTACCGGCGAGAGCCGGACCGTGGACGTCCACGTGCGGACCCTCCGCCAGAAGCTGGGGGAGGCGGGCGCTTACATCGAGACGGTCCGGGGCTATGGCTACAAGATCAGCCCTGTGAACTGACAGGAGGGCTGGAGAGACATGACGAAACGGATCTTTCGCTCCATCCTGGGCGTGTCCCTGGCAGTGCTGCTGGCCAGCCTGGTGCTGATCGTGGGCGTGCTCCACGGTTATTTCCAGGATCGGGTCTCCGGTGAGCTGGAGAGTCTGGCAGAGTACATCGCCCATGGGGTAGAGGAGAATGGCACGGACTATCTCACAGAGGATCTGCCCGGCAGCTACCGGATTACCTGGGTGGATGCGGACGGCACCGTGCTCTTCGACAA
>OLVR01003376.1_pt1 | contig 10367 bp, 9 predicted proteins | sample 1673261 | NCBI WGS metagenome assembly OLVR01 (sample SAMEA3178938, study PRJEB25190) | human gut metagenome | biome: human gut; feature: human-associated habitat; material: faeces | place: Austria | collected 2013 | reverse complement strand
GCTGCTGGTGGAGGATCTGAAGCTGCACACCGTTTCCGAGCAGTATGGCTCCCTGCTGCGCATCGCCGCCGGCGATCTGGGCGACGAGAACTCCGCTCAGCAGGATGAAAAGTACATCAGCCGTGTCAATGACTGGCGTTATGCCACCAAGGACATGGAGGCTCCCCAGACCGCCGAGTCTTGGCGCAACATGCCCAAGAAGGCCGGTGAGTGGTGGGAGAAGGTCCGCAAGGGCGAGATCGAGAATCCCTATGTCTTTGAGCACAGCAACGAGCCCGAGGGCTACGAGTTCTAAGAAACTCTTTGTCTATGAAAACTTCCGGCGTACCGTGGTGCGCCGGAAGTTTTTTGTCCTCTGGACCTAGTTTCCCCGGGTGATGAACAGATGATACAGCCGAACCAAACTGTCCCACGACGCACGGTCCATAATCCCCGTCTCCTCCAAGCCGGCCGCCCGTTGTATCCTCTTGGTGTTCTCCACCGTCGCATCATGAAATACGCCGTCTCCCCCGGTGGACTGAAATCCGGACAACACTGGAACCAAAGAATCAAACATCACTTGGATCAGGCGTACTTGAGGCAGACAATCCCCGTCTTGAAGGGTCCCTTTGCTGTTATGCATTACGCGCAGGGCAGGAGGTTCGCCGATACGGCGCAGTGTGTCCCGATACTGCTGGGAGATCGCCTGCCAAGTGGCATGATCTACGATACCGGTGACCGGCAGGTGATGATCCCTCTGAAACACCATCACTCCCTCCAGCGTTTTCTCCCCAAAGGTACCGCTGGGGCGTGTCACTGGGATTTGAGGATACTCCTGGGACAGAACAAGCAACATCTCCTGGAGATCCCACACCGGCTGTCCGGTAAGCTGCGTTTTCATCTTTCTTCCCCCTTCAGTCCTGGCTTCCATAGGACAGCGATCCGCCAGGGAACTGTCCCGCTACTTGTTCAAAATCTTCGGGTTCTATGGGTAAATTCGCATAGGCCAGCGTAGTCCGGGCAATCCCTTGATATTCCGAAAACAGACGATACCAAGTATTTCGTCCTACGATCCCATCGACAGCCAATCCCACCTGCCGCTGAAATGCTTCCACGGACTGCCTGGTGACCGGGCCAAATATCCCATCAATGGCAGGGCTTGGTATGTTATATCGGAACTGCGCCACAATTGCTAAGAAAAATTGCAGCGCACTCACCGCCTGGCCGGTGCTTCCCTCGCGGAGAACTGGGTATTATAAAATCTCTGTCCCTCACTGACCAGTTCTGACAAATTGGTCACCCCTACATAGAGGAATACCAGCTTGTACCAAGTGCCCCGGCCTACTACGCCATCTTGACTCAAGCCAAAAATGGATTGAAACTTTCTCACCGCCTCCTCGGTCTGGCTGCCAAACACACCGTCCACCGGGCTGATTCTGGGAATGGCCGGATAGTTCTGCCCGATCCGGTTCAGCATGGTCTGGAGGACCACAACTTCCTCTCCAGTGGAACCTAGGCGCAGCGGTGTGCCTGGGTAGGACTCAGGCACGTCTCTGATGGGAACATTGGTCACTAGCTCGATATCATCTCCGTAATAATACCGTAAAATATCCATATACCCCATCCCCTGCTGAGCCAGCTCTTCACTGCCCCACTGGGATAGGCCCTCGCAGGTGACGGTGGTACCATTGCAGAACCGGGCGGACAGAGGTTCCACAAAGCCCTTGCGCCGGATGTAGGTGTTGAACATCTCGTCCACCAGACGGTCAATGTTTTCAAATGTGTTGCGCCCCTTTGTAAACTTTTGATCGTTGATGGTAGAGCCGGTAATGTCAAAATCATATCCACGGCTTGGATAATATTCTGTATAAACCCGGTTCAAGGCAAAGGAGATCTGGGCCAGGATGTTGGCCCGCAGCGCCTGTTCGTTCCAGGTGGGATACACTTCACTGGACGCCACATTTTTGATGTAGTCCGGGAAGGTCACCGTTACATTCTCCGCCCATTGACTGGCAGGTCCAAGGTGAACCGTGATATACTGCGGAATATAGGGAAAAATGGAAACCGGCACAAAAACACCTCCTCATAAGGGCTGAATCTCAGCGGTAATCTCTTCGCTCACTTCGCCCCTGTCCCAAGAGGGATTGGCCAGCGGTATCAAGTCAATCTGCTGGATTGATGTGATGCCTGGAAAAATCTGAAATTGTTCTACCTCTACCAGTTCGTAATTCGGGTGCTCTACCCGCAAGGTATATATTGCGTCCGGCCGGGGTCCTCCCGGCGTCAATCCGTCCCCTCCTTCGACTGCAGCCGGCAGAGTAAGAGGCCCTGCCCGTCCGCTCTCATCCGTAATCAGCAGTGCGATAAGCTGCTTCTGCCCGTCCTGTTCCGGTCGAGTAACTGCAACACTAGCTCCCTCCACTGGGAGCTGTGCACGGGATGTGGTTACCCAAACCTCTAAAGTACCTGTATGTTGTGTCATACATGCCTCCCTTCCCGTCTTCCGATATTTTCGGCATGACGAAGCCAAAGATTGTTAAAAAAATTGACAAGTCAAAAGAAATAAGCTACAATACAATACGGTAGGTATGTCTCCCGCATACCCGGTACGCATTCCCATGGATCCGCCTCATTCTTGTCGGACGGTATGGGTATGCACGATATCCCAAAGGAAATCAGGTGTGCCCATGAAAAAAGACCGCGTTTCCACGGCTGTTATACGACGTCTGCCACGGTACTACCGCCATTTGGACGACCTATACCGCAGCGGCTCTGTCCGGATCTCATCCAGCGCCCTTGCCAAATCTATGGGACTGACTGCCTCTCAAATCCGGCAAGACCTGTCCTGCTTCGGCGAGTTTGGCCAACAGGGCTATGGCTACAACGTAGAGCGCCTGCGCAGTGAAGTGGCGGAAATTCTGGGAATGAACCGGAACCACACAGCGGTGATCCTGGGGGCCGGTAACCTGGGCCGGGCCTTAATCGAAAATTTCCCTTTCCGCTTTAATGGCTTTCGTCTCATCGCTGCCTTTGATGTGGAGCCTACCATCGTGGGCACCCGGTTGGGCGGCGTGCCCGTTTATCACATCGACATGCTGGAAAGCTATGTCAGGGAGCACGGCGTCAGCGTGGGCGTGCTCACGGTTCCCGCCTCCGTGGCGGCGGAAAGCGCGCGGAGGCTGGTATCCTGCGGCATCCAGGGCATCTGGAATTTTACCAATGTGGAACTGCCTGCTGCCGATGTGGAATCCGTCAAAGTGGAAGATGTACATTTTGCAGACAGCCTTCTGACATTAAGCTATATGATTTCTGAGGAAGAATTATGAAAAAAACAATTCGCACCATTACCTTGACGTTGGCCGCAGCCGCGGCCAGTACGGTTCTCGCCTTCTCCAGCGGTGAGAACACCGTCATCTCATTGAGCTATCTCAATGGCACCTTTGCTTCCCAATTAGCTGCCAGCTTGCGTTCCTCTCTCAATGTTCTGGATCATGCCTATGAGGCGGCAATCGATCGGCTGGAAGCTCAGACTGGGCAGAATTTATCCGGGAGCGGCTGGACCTCCACCAGCTCATTCCAGCCGTTTTACCCCTTGGCCGGGGAGACTGTCACCTTGGCGGCCGGTTCCGGTTTGATGTGGTATTCCGGCTCTGCGACCACCTCCGTTGCCTTGGTTGATGTGACGGCAGGCAGTGAGCTTCCCGCTGGGGCCTCCCTGACGGCAGGCCACCGCTATTTGGCGGAAACCGAAGCGGTGATCACCGCTTCCGCTTCGTCCTCCTGCGCGGCTGAGGGACTATGGCGTACTACCGCCACCGGAACTGCTCCAGTCCAGTCCCCTTTCCGGGATGTCGCCAACAGCGATTGGTTCTTCGACCCAGTGATGTATGTGGTGGAGCGGGGCCTGTTTCAAGGTACCAGTGGGACTACCTTTGAGCCCATGTCCACAATGAGCCGCTCCATGCTGGTCACGGTGCTCTACCGGCTGGCCGGCCAGCCGGCGGTGACCGGGACCAACCCCTTCTCGGATGTTCCTGCCGGGACCTGGTATACCGACGCCGTAATCTGGGCTGCTCAGACGGGGATCGTCACCGGCGCTGGCGACGGCACATTTGCTCCAGATGACCAGATCACCCGGGAGCAGATCGCTGTGATGCTCCACCGTTATTGCGCCTACTTCGGACATGATGCGGCTGCTAGGGCTGACGTTACGACGTTCCGCGATCACGACAGCATCAGTTCTTTCGCCTCGGACAGTGTTTCTTGGGCAGTAGCCATTGGCCTTCTCCAAGGTTCTGACAGTCGCTTGTCTCCCACCAATAGCGCTACTCGCTGCGAAGTCGCTACTATGCTCCAGAGATTTGACCAATGGCTGGTCTGACTGCTGGACAGGACGAATCCTTTTTCGAAACAGCTACCTACTGGCACCCTTCCCTTCTTGGCGCATAGTATGGTTTGAGACGACCTGGCGGCAGGGCCGCCCCGTCTCCAACTATCACAAGGAGGTACTTCATATGGGGTGCAATAACGGCTGTGGCTTTGGCGGCGGGAGCTGCTGGTGGATCATCATTATTCTGCTGCTGTGCTGCTGCTGCGGCGGCGGTGGCTGGGGCGGTTACGGCTGCAACAATGGCTGTGGCAACAGCTGCGGCTGCTGACAACAGGATTACGGAGACGGGGGTATTCTCCCGTCTCCTTTTTTCTTCAAAAAATCAAAAATAATACTTGCATTTTAGTCCCAAGTGTGTTAATATAATTAAGCTGTCATGAGAGATTGTTCTCCATGTATGGTATGCGGCTGTAGCTCAGCTGGATAGAGTGTTTGGCTACGAACCAAAAGGTCGGGGGTTCGAATCCCTTCAGCCGTACCAAAAAAGGAAGACACCTGCTGAAAGCAGGTGTCTTCCTTTTTTGGGTTCCGCCGCCCAAAGGGCGGCTCCACCCTCCGGTGATAGAAATGTTTGGGCGAAGTGAATTCGCCCTGCGCCGAGGTTTTACCTGCGGCAAACCGCTCGTACGGCGCAAATGCGCCGCCGGCCAGAAGGCCGGTCGGGCGCCGCTGTGGCCCGGTACTCAATATCGATTTTAGCCGCCCCTTCCACGTCGGAGCAAAGTCCGCTTTGCTCCGACGTTCTTTTATTCCTACGGGCGAAAAGAACGTCATCCGCCCGCTTCCTTGCTCTTCCTCTCCAAATCGAACCCAGTGCGTTGGGCTTCGATTTGTGGCCGCCCTGTGGGCGGCGTTTTTCGTTTTTTATCAAAAATATCGCTTTTAACCGTTCCTTCCTTTTGGGTTTTCCTCGATCCGTCGCCTCCCTCTCAACTTTTTCCACACCTCAGTACGCACAAATCTATCTGCCAAATCAAAAGAATCCAGCGGCACAGCCAGTCCTGGCTATGCCGCTGGATTCTCTTTTGCCCGATTTCTTAATCCACCAATTTGTCCAATTCCTTGATGTGTCTGGTCTCATTGGAAATTCGGTGGTTGGCCTGTTTGGCATATAGGTTCACCGCTACCTGAGATTTTTTGATCGGCTGCATAGTGCCCGCACCGGCCACACAGCCACCGGGGCAGGCCATCCCTTCCAGCAAATAGCCTGGATACTTTCCTGCTGCCGCATCCTTCATCATCTTACGGCACTCCCGCAGCCCCTCCGCAGAAGTGACTTTGACCTCCTTATCCGGATATCTGGCTTTGATGACATTTACCACTGCCTGAGCCACTCCGCCGGACACAGCGAAGTTACGCCCGTCAGTGGAAGCGTCATTCACCCCATCCGGATCCTCCTCGATCGTGGTCAAATCCACATGCTTGGCATCAAAAATCCCGGCCATCTCTTCAAAGGTTAGTACAAAGTCCACCTCGCTGCGCACACTTTTCCGCATGGCCTCCAGCTTTTTGGCGGCGCATGGGCCGATGAACACCCCCTTGGCCTTGGGGTTCTGATGCTTGATGAGACGAGCCGTAAGGGTCATGGGCGTCAGGGCCATGGAGATGCAGTTAGCGTGCTCTGGGAAAAGTTTCTTCGCCATCACCGACCAGGCCGGGCAGCAAGAGGTCCCCATAAACGGCAGCTCCTCCGGCACCTCTTTTATAAAGTCCTCCGCCTCCTGGGTGGCACACAGGTCAGCTCCAATGGCCACTTCAAAAATATCGGCGAAGCCCAACTGCTTCATGGCAGCCCTGAGCTTGCCCGGGGTGACCTTCGGGCCAAACTGCCCCACAAAAGCAGGCGCCACCGCCGCATACACCCGTTCCCCAGACTGGATGGCCCGGATCACCTGGAAGATCTGGGACTTGTCCGCAATGGCACCGAAGGGGCAGTTCACCAGGCACATCCCGCAGGAGACGCATTTGTCGTAGTCGATTTCCGCCTTGCCGTTTTCATCGCTGTGGATAGCGTCCATCCCACAGGCAGCGGCACAGGGCCGCTCCTGGCGAATAATGGCGTGATAGGCACACACATCGGCGCACCGACCGCACTGGATACACTTTTCCGGGTCGATATGAGACCGGCCGTTATAACGGTCCAGATGGATCGCGTCTTTGGGACACACCTCTACACAAGGGTGGGCCAAACATCCCTGGCACCCTTCGGTCACCAGGATTCGCTTTTCCGCACAGCCGTTGCAAGCAAACTTAATAATATTGATCAGCGGAGGCGTGTAGTAAGTTTCAGGCTTGTCCGCCGCCTCAATGTTGTCCGACAGCGGAGCATGCTCCGCCGCACTGCGGCAGGGCAGCCCCATAGCCAGCCGCAGCCGTTCGCCTACGATGGCCCGTTCCAAAAATACGTCATTTCGATAATTCCCCACTTCACCGGGGATGATTTTATAAGGCAGCGCTTCGATACGTTTATCCACCGGCCACTCAGTATGATAGGCCATACGGGCTACCTCCCGGAAGATCCGGTGCCGGATTTCCTGAATACGGGTTTCTACGCCTCTCATAAACAGTCTCCTTGTCAGGCTCGAAATTTGCTGGCGGGTATTCCCCGTCTTAGTGAGCCATAATATATCGCTAACAGAATACAGGAAAACAGCTCTCTTGTAAAGTGGAAATTGTTAAAAAATAAACTATTTTGTTTTTCCGCCATCTTCACTCGTTAATTTTTTCACAGTTATATCGTAATTGCACAGCGCTAGCTGTTCCAAAACACGCCGGCGGCGTGTCTTTTTCCCTATGCTATGCGCAGGTAGTATGAGAAAGGAAGGTTTATTTTATGTCATATCCTATGAACTTTTCCAACACATCCAGCATCCCCAGTCCGCCGGGCTCCTGACCAATTTTCTGAAATCCGTACCGCTCGTAGAATCTGCGGGCGCGCAAGTTCTCCGGCGCGCAGCGGAGCCTCAGAAACTGTCTTCCCAGGGGACGATAGGTGGAGACCGCCTGGCCCAGCAGTTGGACCCCCAACCCCTGGACTCTGGCCTCCGGAGACAGGTAGAAAAACGGGATGCCTCCCACTTTGATGTCCGCATCCCGGCGGAAATCCATCTGGAGCACTCCCACCGGCTGCTCCTCCCGCACCGCTGCCAGCACGCTGTCCGGGGCGTAGCGGCTGTGGGCCTGGGCATCCGCGAGAAAGCCCTCGCCGTCAAACCCTCTCATCGTCTTGTGGATGGTTTCCCACGCCTCCCGCCGGGCTTCCAGATAAAAACCGCTCTCCTTTCTAAAGTCCAAGGGGCGGAACCAAAGGTTGCTTTTCCCATAATCCGCCCTGCCCCCCTTCCGCCACCAGTTTTGACGGCCCAAAGTGGACAGATCCCCCAGGTGGCTGTTGTCATTGAAGTATTCCACATCCACCTGCTCCCCGTCGATCAGCAGCTTGGACACGCAGGTGTTGTCTCCGTGGGGAACTCGGGCGATCTGATCCAGAGGATAGCCGTAAAACTTTGCAAGAGCCGTGCGAATGGCAGTTCCGTGGGAGAAGATGGCCACCGTCTGCCCTGGGTGGGCGGCGGCGATCCGCCGGATGGCGTGAGTCACCCGCATCTGGACCCCGCCAAACGTCTCGCTGCCCTCCACCTGCCAGGCGGGATCGGCCCGGTTGAAGGCGTCCAGCGCCCCCTCGTTCTCCCGGTGGAGCCAGCCCCAGGTCTTATCCTCCCACACGCCGCCGCCGATTTCCCTCAGACCGGGGTCGGTGTGAAGCTCCAGCCCCCGGCTTTTGTAAAGGGCCCCAGCGGTGGTCATGGTACGAAACAAGTCACTGGAATACACCGCGTCAATCCGGACCCCTTCAAACCGTTTTTCCAGCGCCTGGATCTGCCGGTATCCGTTCAGGGTAATCAGGCTGTTATACCAGCCGTGGTAACGGCGGTAGATGTTTCCCTCCGCCTCTGCGTGTCGGATGAGGTATATGGTGGTCATGGATGCACGCTCTTTTCTGATGTTAAACTCATATCTTCTGTTAAGTATTTTCCCTTACCAGGGCTTGACTCCCCCAGTGATCTGGGATACAGCAGACAGCCCCTGCCGGGCGGCGAGATCCGCCAGGCCGTCCCGCACACGGATGGGGGCATAGGGGTCAGCAAAGCAGGCGGTGCCCACCGCCACAGCGGCGGCCCCGGCCAGCATGAGCTGAGCCGCATCCTCCCCGCTGGCCACGCCGCCCATGCCCAAAATGGGCAGGGGCACGGCATTGGCAACCTCCCACACCATCCGCACCGCCACAGGCAGCACGGCGGGACCGGACAGGCCCCCAGTGTTCATCTTCAAAATGGGCCGGCGGGTGTTCACGTCAATGCGCATCCCCCGCAGGGCATTGATGAGAGATAGGGCGTCCGCGCCTGCATCCGCCACCGCCCGGGCAATCTCGGTGATATCGGTGACATTCGAGGACAGCTTGACCATCACCGGCACCTTGCCCGCATGGGCTTTGGCCACCCCAGTGACCTCGGCGGCCAGTTCAGGCCGGGTGCCGTAGGCCAGCCCCCCCGCCTTTACATTGGGGCAGGAGATGTTGACCTCGATCATGTCCACTCCGGCTTCCGACAGCTTGTCACACATCTGGCCGTACTCCTCCGGGGTATTGCCCGAGATGTTGGCGATGATCTTCACATCATACTGCCGCAGAAAGGGCAACTCATGGGTAATGAAGTCGTCCACTCCGGGGTTTTGCAGGCCCACGGAGTTCAAGATCCCCATGGGGGTCTCCGCAATGCGGGGAGCGGGATTGCCCTCTCTGCGCTGGGCGGTGAGGCCCTTGACACAGATGGCCCCCAGCTCGGACAGGTCGTAGAACTGGCCGTACTCCCGGCCAAAGCCGAAGGTACCCGAGGCCACCGCCACCGGGTTCTTCATGGTCATCCCCGCCAGCGTGACGGACAGATCCACCTTATTCATCCCAGTCCACCTCCCTGCCGTCAAAGACGGGGCCGTCCTTACAGGCGTGCTTCATGGTGCCGTCGGCCATCTTACATGCGCACACCAAACAGGCTCCTACGCCGCAGCCCATCCGCTCCTCCATGGACACCTGGCAGGACACGCTGAACTCCGCCGCTGCCCGGTACACCGATTTCAGCATGGGCTTTGGCCCGCAGGCCAAAACGGCTGTAAAGTTATTATCCTTTTCAAGCTCCTGGCGTACCAGCGCATCTACAAACCCGTGATGGCCCAGGCTGCCGTCGTCAGTGGCCAGTCGTACTCCGCCGGAGCAGGCGCGGTTGAACTCCTCCAGCAGCATCACGTTGGCCGCGGAGCGGAACCCCAGTATCGCCGTGCATTCGCTCCCCCCGTGGACCGCGCAGCCCAGCATGGGGGGGACGCCGATGCCGCCCCCCACCAGGAGGCAGCGGCTCCTGGGATCCATCTGGAAGCCGTTGCCCAGCAGGCCCATCACGTCCAGGCTCTGTCCCTCACGGCGGCCGGCCAGCCAGGCGGTCCCCTCTCCCCGGACCTCAAAGACCACGGTCAGCCGGTCGGGGGCGTCCCCTTCCCCCGCCTGACAGGAGCAGACGGAGATGGGCCGGCGGAGCAGCCGGGAATGTCCGCACTTGATGTGGACGAACTGCCCCGGGGCCCGGAAGGCGGTCCGGACCATGTCCCCCGCCTCCAGAGTGAGGCTGATGGCGGCGTCATTGAGCATCGTCCTGCTGATGATGCCGCATTTCTGTTCTACTTTCATAATGGCGTCACACCCTCTGTGGAAAGTTTAGTGTCTCGCGGGCACACCTGGGGCGGCCCTTATTGGACCCATTCCGGGTCAAAAAATTTCAGCCGGCCGCAGACCTCGCAGCGGAACACCGCCATTTTCATGCTGCCTGACAGCAGATGGTCCAGGTCACCGCCCAAAAAGGTGTGCTCCCCCAGCTGAAAGGTGGATACCCCCAGCTTGGTCATGTCCTGGCCGCAGCAGCGGGCGGTCTTTTTCACCTGGGCCTGG
>OLVR01003368.1_pt1 | contig 10384 bp, 6 predicted proteins | sample 1673261 | NCBI WGS metagenome assembly OLVR01 (sample SAMEA3178938, study PRJEB25190) | human gut metagenome | biome: human gut; feature: human-associated habitat; material: faeces | place: Austria | collected 2013 | reverse complement strand
GAATCTGCTGGCGCAGATTGAAGGGGAGACGGTACCGGATCGGACACTGTTGTCGTATGAAGTAGTACTTAAAGAATCCACAAAATAAAAATTCAAAGATTGGATGGCGCAAGTGCCAGAACGGTGTATGTAAATGTTAAAGCAGATCATAACGGAAATTGAAAACAGACAGAATATAACCCGTGAACAGCTGGCTCTGCTGCTGGAGACAACGGATACCGGGGACATTGCATTTCTTCACGAGCGGGCACGTAAGACAGCAGATGCCATTTACGGAAAGCAGGTGTTTATCCGTGGATTGATTGAATTTACCAATTACTGTAAGAATGACTGTATTTACTGTGGCATTCGAAAGAGCAATCGCAAGGCAGAACGCTATCGCCTGACGGAGGAAGAAATTCTTTCCTGTTGTGCAAATGGGTATGAACTGGGATTTCGGACCTTTGTGCTGCAGGGCGGGGAAGATCCGTATTTTACGGACAATAAAATCTGTGCCCTGATACGGCAGATCAAGGCACAGTATCCCGATTGTGCGGTGACGCTTTCCATCGGGGAGAAAGAGCACGACAGCTACCAGGCATTTTTTGATGCCGGTGCGGACCGGTATCTGCTGCGTCATGAGACCGCGGACGAGGCGCATTATGGAAAACTGCATCCGGCAGAAATGTTCTGGAAACACCGCATGGACTGTCTGTGGGATTTAAAAGAAATCGGTTATCAGGTGGGATGTGGATTTATGGTCGGTTCGCCGGAGCAGACGGTGGATACGCTGTATGAAGATCTGCAGTTTATCCGGAAATTGCAGCCGCATATGGTAGGCATCCCAGAAGGATACCCCGTTTGGCGAAAAAAAGGCAGGAACAATGGAAGATACGCTTCGGCTTTTATCCATTATCCGGCTGTTGCAGCCGCATGTGCTGCTGCCATCAACAACTGCACTGGGAACCATTCATCCGCTGGGCAGGGAAAAAGGAATTCAGGCAGGGGCAAATGTTGTGATGCCGAATCTTTCCCCGGTAGCAGTGCGGGAAAAATATAAATTATATGATAATAAAATCTGTACGGGAGATGAGGCGGCAGAGTGCCGGCACTGTATGGCGCGCCGCATGGAAAGTGTCGGATACAAAGTGGTCGTAAACCGTGGAGATTATCACTGATTCAGCAAAACGCACAAGAAGGAGAACGCATATGGGTGCAACATGGAATGAAACACCGTCTGCAAATCGTCTGCATATCGGTGTATTTGGAAAAACAAACAGCGGAAAATCTTCATTTATCAATGCTTTTACCGGGCAGGAGGTTTCCATCGTCGCAGATGTGGCGGGAACGACAACCGATCCGGTATACAAGGCAATGGAAATTTATCCGATGGGACCGTGCACGATTATGGACACGGCGGGATTCGATGATGAAAGTACGCTGGGAGAACAGCGCGTGGAACGGACGCGGCTTGCAGCCCAAAAAGCAGATCTGGCAATTATTGTATTTTCTGCACAGCCGGTTTCCGGCGAATCCTATGAGGAAGAACTGAAATGGTACACCTGGTTTAAGGAGCGTAAAATTCCGGTTCTTCTGATCATTAACAAGGCGGACGTGGCGGATGCAGCACCTCTGAAAAACTATCTGAAAGAAAAAACAAAGGAAGATGCACTGGCAGTCAGTGCATTGACCGGAGCCGGTATGGAAAATGTCCGGGAGGCAATGAGCCGCAGGGTGCCGGAGAATTTTGGAAACCGTTTGATTACGGGGGATCTGGTCACGGAGGAAGATCTTGTGCTTCTTGTTATGCCACAGGATATTCAGGCACCGAAAGGACGTCTGATTCTGCCGCAGGTGCAGACGCTGCGGGAATTACTGGATAAAAAGTGTATGGTTATGAGTGTGACCACGGATAAACTGCTTCCGGCACTCAACATGCTGCAGCAGGCACCAAAGCTGATTATTACCGATTCCCAGGTGTTTGATTATGTATACCAGAATAAACCGGCGGAAAGTATGCTGACATCTTTTTCTGTGCTGTTTGCCGCATACAAAGGGGATCTGCCGTACTATATGGAAGGTGCCAGACAGATCGATGCAATAAACGAAAACTCTCATGTGCTGATAGCGGAATGCTGTACGCATGCCCCTTTGAGCGAGGATATCGGCAGGGTAAAAATTCCGCGTATGCTGCGGAAACGATTTGGAGAACGGCTAAGGATTGATCATGTGAGCGGCACGGATTTTCCACAGGATCTGGAAGGGTATGACCTGATCATTCAGTGTGGCGCGTGTATGTTTAACCGCAGATATGTAGTATCGAGAATCGACCGTGCAAAGGCACAGAACATTCCAATGACAAATTATGGGATTACAATTGCACATTTGACTGGAATTCTGGATAAAATTGTGCTAACATTGCGGTAGTAGGAAAGAAGGGAATTACGGTATGAAGATTACAATTGCAAGAGAGTGCGGCTGTTACGGAGATGAAGTCGGACAGGTTCTGGCAGACAGACTGAATGTTCCGCTTTACAATAAAAAGACATTAACAGAACTCGCAAAGAAAAAGGGAATTCTGGAACATTATCCGGATTATTTCGGTGAGAATCCGGCAGGAACGCTTCTGGCAGCCATTGCGGAAGATGATGGGGAAGACAGTGTTGTGCACCGGACACCGAGGAAAGTTCTGGATGAACTGATTGGGGAGACATCGTGTATTCTGATTGGCAGAGCTGGAAATTATGCGTACCGGAAGGAAAACGATGTGGTACGGGTGTTTTTAAGTGGTGACAGGGAATCCCGGATTCATCACCTGATGGAGAAGCATAAGGTGAAAAGGCATGAGGCGGAGACCATCATTGAGAAGACGGAAGGCCGGCGTAAGCAGTATCATATGTATTATACCGGGGAGGACTGGGGGTACGCTGCAAATTATGATCTTTGCATTAATGATACGCGGTTTGGAATTGAAGGTACGGCAGATATCATTATGCAGTATGTAAAAGATTGCACCGCACAGGAAAAATAGGGAGAAGGATTTAAGAATGGGGATTGTATTTTATTAATACAATCCTTATTTTTGCCCCAAAAATCCTGAAAGGTGCTAAAATGGGAAAAGCGAAAGAAGGAGTTAAAAAATGAAGTATTTAAGACAACTATTGATGATTCTTATTTTCTCGTTTATCGGGGAAGTCCTGCACGCGGTGATTCCGATTCAGATGCCGGCAAGTATTTATGGTCTGGTGCTTTTATTTATTGCACTGATGACAGGACTGGTCAAATTGCCGCAGGTGCATGAAGCCGCGCGGTTTCTGATTGAGATTATGCCGCTGATGTTCATTCCGGCGGGTGTCGGGCTGATTGACAGCTGGGGAGAACTGCGGCCGATTCTGCTTCCGGTCATTGTTCTGCTGCTCGTTTCTACCGTACTGGTTATGGGCGTGTCAGGACAGGTTACACAGCAGATGATGCATCATGGAAAGAAAGAGGACAAGAATGAATAACTTTTTACAGAACTCTGTATTTTTCGGAGTATTTATCAGTATTATTACCTATGAGATCGGGGTATTGATCAAGAAAAAATTAAAGATCGCCATTTTTAATCCACTGTTGATTTCTATGGCACTGATCATTATTATTCTGCTGATTTTTCATGTGGATTATGACACATACGAAAGTGGGGCGAAATACCTTTCGTATTTCCTGACACCGGCAACGGTTGCGCTGGCGGTACCTTTGTATGAGCAGATTGAGCCTCTTAAGAAAAACTGGAAGGCGATTCTTGCAGGAATTTTTGCGGGTGCCATGACCTCTGCGCTGTGTGTGTTGGTATTGTCACTGATTTTTAAATTATCACACAAACAGTATGTCACACTGCTTCCAAAGTCCATCACAACGGCGATCGGTATGGGATTGTCCGAAGAACTGGGCGGAATTGTAACCATTACGGTTGCAGTTATCATTGTCACAGGGGTGATTGGAAATATGTTTGCCGAGAATATCTGTAAACTGTTTCACATTAGCGATCCGGTGGCAAAAGGCGTTGGAATCGGATCTGCTTCGCATGCCATGGGAACATCAAAGGCAATGGAGATGGGAGAGATTGAAGGGGCAATGAGCAGTCTGTCAATTGCAGTCTCCGGTCTGATGACGGTTGTGGTATCGCTGATCTTTTCACATATTTATTAAGGGGGAAAAAAGAGGGGGTTATGGCTTTACAATTTGTACTGGGAAGTTCGGGGAGCGGGAAAACAGAATACATCTATGAGCGTCTGGTGCGGCAGGCAGGGGAACATCCGAAGAAAAATTATCTGGTGATTGTACCGGAGCAGTTTACGATGCAGACCCAGCAGAAACTGGTGGAACTTGCACCGAATCATGCAATTATGAACATTGATGTGTTAAGTTTTAAGCGTCTGGCATACCGTGTGTTTGATGATATGGGGATGCAGGACATACAGGTTCTGGAAGAAACCGGAAAAAACCTGGTGCTGCGCAGGCTTGCACAGGAACAGGAGGAGACGCTTACCGTTCTTCGGGCAAATATGAACCGGATGGGATATATCGGGGAAGTAAAATCAATGATCTCAGAGCTGGTGCAGTACCGGATTTCACCGGAACAGCTGGTGGATCTGACGGAGGACAAAACAATCTCACCGGTACTTTCTGCAAAACTGCGCGACGTGGCAACCATGTATCGCGCTTTTTGTGATTTTATGAAAGATAGTTTTGTGACGGCGGAAGAGATATTAAATGTTCTGAAAAATCTTGTGCCGCAGTCGGAAACTTTGCGGGATGCGGTGCTGGTATTTGATGAGTTTACCGGTTTTACACCGATACAGAATGATCTCATGCGGGAATTGCTGCAGGTGACAGAGCATATTTACATTACGCTTACAATCGATGCTGCAGAAGATTTTTATCATTGCAGTGGAAATGAAGAATTATTCGCACTGTCCAAAAAAACGATTCTGTCTTTGATGAAGATGGCAGAAGAACTTCATGTGCAGGTGATGGAACCGGTGGTAATGACAGACAGTGCACACAAGCGTTTTAAGCTGGCTCCGGCACTGGCATTTATGGAACAGAATCTGTTTCGTCCCCGTCCGGCAAAATATACCAAGCCGGTAGAAGAAATCCATCTTGCCGCAGTAAAAAATCCACAGGAAGAACTGATTCTTGTGGCCAGGCAGATCAATGCGCTGATCAGACAGGGATACCGCTATCGGGAGATTGCTGTGGTGACGGGCGCAGTGGAAGCTTATCAGAGTTATATGGATCCGGTTTTTACGAAATATGAGATTCCATATTTTATGGATACGACCAAAGAAGTGTTATTCCATCCGTTCATTGAATGTATTCGTGCCGCGCTTGAAATTGTGGATACGAATTTCAGTTATGAGGCAGTCATGCGCTTTTTGCGGTGTGGATTCTGTGATATTGCGGAGGACGATCTGGACCGGCTGGACAGTTATCTGGTTGCAACCGGTATCCGCGGCAAAGCGGCGTGGAGCAGACGATGGGTGCATATGCCACGGCAGAAAACGCTTTACGATCTGGAACAGCTCGAAAAACTCCGGGAAAAAATATATGGGTATCTTGAGCCGTTTGCAGCAGTATTTGCCCGAAAAGATGCCCGTGTTTCGGATGGCATCCGGGCATTGTATCAGCTGCTGACACAGCTGGACACCCAGCATCAGTTATGGAACAGGGAACAGCAGCTTCTGGCGCAGGGAGAGGAAACCAGATCCCGGGAATATGCACAGATTTATACAATCGTGATGCAACTTCTGGAAAAATATAATCTATTACTGGGGGAGGAGTCATTGCAGATCCGGGATTTTACCGAAGTGCTGGAGGCAGGACTTTCCGCTGCAGACGTGGCTGTGATTCCACCGGGCTATGACAGTGTTACGATAGGAGATATCGAACGTACACGATTAAATCATATCAGGATTTTATTTTTTATCGGTGTGAACGACGGTATTATTCCGAAAGCGGCAAATGCCGGAGGAATTATTTCCGAATACGAAAGAGAACTTCTGGCAGAAAAAGTGGAGTTAGCACCGGGGGCAAGGGAGCAGGCATTTATTCAGCGCTTTTATCTGTACCGCAATCTTACCAAACCTTCAGAAAAATTATATGTCAGTTATGCAAAGGTTGACAGTGAGGGAAAAGCCATCCGTCCTTCTTATCTGACCGGAGTTTTGAGGAAACTGTTTCCGACACTGAAATTGCAGGAACCGGAGCATATGGAGGCACATACAGATTTTTATACCAAAGAGGCTGCCGAAGATTATCTCGTCTTCGGACCGCACGAAGAAGCCTGGTATGCGCTTGCCCGCTGGTTCCTGCAGGAGAATGATATGCAAAAGCAGGAGAAGATCCGTAAACTTCTGCATGCGCCGTATACACGGTATGAGGGAGAGCCAATCAGCCGGGCGGTTGCACTTGCACTATACGGAAGACATCCGTACGGAAGTATTACGCGGCTGGAACGGTTTGCTGCCTGTGCATATGCACATTTTCTGCAATACGGGTTAAAACTTACGGAGCGTGAGACCAGCACCTTTGAGAGTGTGGATATGGGAAATATCTATCATACGGCCTTAGAACGCTACAGCCGGAAGCTGGAACAATCGGAATATGACTGGTTTGTGGTGCCGGATGCCGTGCGCCGGCAGATGGCAGAGAATGCCATGCAGGAGGCAATTGCCGGGTATCCGGGTATGGCGGTCTGTGATACGGCAGAAAATGCCTATCAGAGAAAACGGATGCTTGCTATTTTTGACCAGACGGTCTGGGCATTGACCAGACAGGTGCGTGCGGGGCAGTTTGTACCGGAAAAATTTGAGGTGACATTTGACGAACTGGAGGGAAAGGAAAGTCTCGAGTACCGGTTATCGCATGATGTGACCATGCGGTTGGAAGGACGGATTGACCGTCTGGATACCTTTGAAGATGAAAATAAAATTTCGATTAAAGTAATAGACTATAAATCCGGAAATACAAAGTTCGATCTGATCCGTGTGTACCGCGGACTGCAGCTGCAGCTGGTGGTTTATATGGATGCGGCGATGGAAATGCTGCGGGGACAGCATCCGAAAAAAGAAATCCTTCCCGGGGGAATTCTCTATTATCACATTGATGATCCGGTACTCGAATCGGATACTCCATTGTCAGACGAAGAGGCCGAGCAGGCGCTGCTTTTCGCACTGCGTCCGGATGGACTGGTGAATTCCGGAGAGGAAATCTATCGTGCCATGGATCAGAATTTTGAGGGAAAATCGCAGATGATCCCCGTGGAAATCAAGAAAAACGGTGAAATTTCCACAGCGCGTTCAAAAGTGGCATCGACGGAAGAGTTTGCGGTGATTACCCGCTATGTAGAGCACGAGATCCGGCAGTGTGGAGAGGCCATCTATGCGGGAAATATTGCGGTGAATCCTTACCGGAGTGATATAGAAACCAGCTGTACCTATTGTCCTTATGGTTCGGTGTGCGGGATGGATGCAAAAATTCCGGGATATGAATACCGGCAGTTTGCATCCACGAAAAAAGAAGAAGTGCTTGACCAGATGCAGACAGAGCTTGCCAGAAACAGGGGAAAGGAGGAGCGATCAGATGAAATGGACGAAGGAACAGCAGAACGTCATTGATTTCAGAAACCGGGATATTCTCGTCTCGGCGGCAGCGGGATCGGGAAAAACAGCGGTGCTTGTGGCACGTATTATCCAAAGGATTCTCGACCCGCAGAATCCGGTTGATATCGACCGGCTTTTGGTTGTGACATTTACGAAGGCAGCGGCGGCGGAGATGCGGGAGCGTATCGGGGCTGCCATTGAGGCAGAATGTGAAAAAGATCCCCAAAACACGCATTTGCGCAGACAGTCGGCACTGATTCACAATGCCATGATCACAACGATTGACAGTTTCTGCCTTTTTGTGGTACGGAATCATTTTGAAGAGATCAGTCTGGACCCGAATTTCAGGATTGCAGATGAAGGAGAGATCCGGCTGTTGGAGCAGGACGTGCTGGAGCAGGTGTTTGAAGATAACTATGCGCGGCAGGAAAAGACGTTTCTTTCACTGATCGATGCCTATGCCGGAAAAAGAAACGACCACGGGGTGCGGGAGATGGTGGCAAAGATTTACCGGATGTCTTTGAGTAGTCCGTGGCCACTGGCGTGGATGAAAAAACTCACCGAACCGTATCAGGTGGAACATGCACAGGAACTGGTGCAGACAGAGATGCTTGAGGACATTGCGGAACATGCCAGGCTTTTGTTGTGTGACATGTGCACACAGATGACACAGGCACTGCAGTTGTGTAATGAGCCGGATGGACCGCAGGCATATGCAAAGACACTGGAAGCGGATCTGACGCAGCTGCAGCAGGCAGAAAATCTGCAGGGATATCTGCAGGTACAGACATTTTTAAATGGTCTGGTCTTTGGAAAATTGTCACCGATCCGCAAATTCTCCGGGGATGTCAAAAAAAAGGAAACGGTCATGGAGATCCGGTCGGATGTGAAAAAAGAAGTGGAAACGCTGCAGAAAAAATATTTTGCGATGGATCTGGAGACACTGCTTTTGCAGCAGAAACGCTTGTGTCCGTTTCTCGAAGAGCTGGTAAGGCTGGCACTTGAATATACACAGGCAATGGAAACGGCAAAACGAAAGAAGAGAATTGTTGACTTTGCCGATATTGAGCATTTTGCTCTGCGGATTCTCGTGGACGAAAAAACAAAGCAGCCACGGCATACCGCAGAAGAATTCCGCAGACATTTTGCAGAAATCATGATTGATGAGTATCAGGACAGCAACCAGGTACAGGAAGAGATCATGCGTGCGATTTCCATGGAGCCGGAAGGCGGGCATAATCTGTTTATGGTGGGAGATGTCAAGCAGAGCATCTATCGGTTCCGGCTTGCACGCCCCGAACTTTTTATGGATAAATATGCATCTTTTTCGACGGAAGAGAGTCTGCAGCAGAGAATTGATTTGCATATGAATTTTCGAAGCCGTGCACAGGTGCTTGATTTCTGTAATGATATCTTCTACAAAATTATGAGTCCGGATCTGGGACGGGTTGCGTATGACCGGGATGCGGCATTGTATTGCGGGGCAAAAAATTATGATGAGAATGCTAAAGGATTTAAACCGGAGATTTTGCTTTTGGATGAAAAAGACGAATTGCTTTCAGAGACAAAGAATCTGACAAAAGGACAGATGGAAGCGCATATGATTGCCACGCGTATTGCGGATATGAAGCAGCACATGCAGGTGACGGATAAGGAGAGTGGACAGCTTCGGCCGCTGCGCTATTCCGATATTGTCATTCTGCTTCGAAGTTTAAAAGACTACGGAACGGATTTTGTGCAGGTTCTGCAGGGAGCGGGGATACCGGCATATGTGGAGTCTTCGACCGGATATTTTTCGGCATCGGAAGTACAGACGGTGCTGGCAATGCTGCGGATTCTGGATAATCCCTATCAGGATATTCCGATGGCGGCGGTTCTTCGGTCTCCCCTGGTGGGACTGGATGAGGAAGAGATGGCACAGATTCGTGTGGAAAATCCGGAGTGTTCGTTTGCGGAAGCTGCAATGCATGCCATGCAGGATGCCACGGAGGGCGCACTTTATGACTTTTACCGGATGTATCGTAAACTGCGGGGAAAACAGGATCTGCCGATCCATGAACTGATCCAGAAGATTCTGCAGCTTAGCGGATATGGAAATTATGCGGCGGCATTGCCAGCGGGGGAGCGCCGTGCGGCAAATCTTGCAATGCTGGTGGAAAAAGCGGTTGATTACGAGAAAACAAGCTACCGGGGATTGTTTCATTTTCTGCGTTATATCGATAAGCTTCAGAAATATGAAGTGGATTTCGGGGAGGCAGATACCACAGGAGAAAATGCCAATGTTGTCCGCGTGATGACCATTCATAAGAGTAAGGGACTGGAGTTTCCGGTCGTTTTTGTGTCCGGTCTGGGAAGAAAAATGAATCAGATGGATGCCAGTGACCGGCTGGTGGTACATCCGGATTTAGGCCTTGGAATCTGTGAGATTTCCGGGCAGCCCAGAGTGAAAAAAAACAGTGTGTTCCGGTCGGAGATTGCGGACCGGATCCGCAGGGAAAATCTTGGAGAGGAACTGCGCGTATTGTATGTGGCACTGACGAGAGCCAAAGAAAAACTGGTTTTGACCGGAATGATCAAAGATGCCCCAAAAACGTTTTCCGGATATACCGGAAATGTACTTCCGGGGAAGCCGGTCAGTTACCGGCAGAGGGTCCGGGCAGCCAGTTACCTGGACTGGATTCTTCCGGCCATGCTTTCTTATCCGCAGAAATATACGCTCGATGTGGTTCCACCGGAAAAAATTGTATGGGAAGAGGTGG
>OLVR01003361.1_pt1 | contig 10394 bp, 8 predicted proteins | sample 1673261 | NCBI WGS metagenome assembly OLVR01 (sample SAMEA3178938, study PRJEB25190) | human gut metagenome | biome: human gut; feature: human-associated habitat; material: faeces | place: Austria | collected 2013 | reverse complement strand
TGTGGATAAATGTTGCGATAAGCGTTATTGCAGGCGCAATTAACGTGATTGTGAGCGACTGTATTAACAGCGTCATAAAAAAGATTATTTCTGTTCGTCATAAAACCGTCTCATCAAATTAAATATAAATAAAAAAACAGAGTGTCTGACATTCAAAGCCTGTCAGGCACTCTATCAATTATTATTATACCACAAAAAATATTTCTGTCAGGATTATTCAACAGTAACCGACTTTGCAAGGTTTCTCGGCTTATCAATGTCACAGCCCTTTAATGATGCAACATAGTAACCGAATAACTGCAACGGAATAACTGTAAGTGACGGAAGTAACATTTCGTGCGTTGCAGGGATTTTTACAGTATAGTCAGCAACGTCGTCCATATGTTCATGTTCTTCGGTTGTTACGCCCATAACAATCGCACCTCTTGCTTTAACTTCCTTAACATTTGAAACTGTTTTATCAAACAAATTCTTGCCTGTTGCAAGCGCTACAACAAGTGTACCGTCCTCGATAAGTGAGATTGTACCGTGCTTTAATTCACCTGCGGCATATGCTTCACTGTGAATATATGATATTTCCTTTAGCTTTAGTGAGCCTTCAAGAGATACTGCATAGTCAAGGTTTCTGCCGATAAAGAATATTGAATGGCAATTATAGAACTTTGAGGCAAGATACTGAACATCTTCTTTAGATTTAAGAATTTCAGCAACCTTATCCGGAAGTGACTCAATTTCTTTAATAAAGTCAGCATATTCTTCTTTAGAAATTTTACCTAATTTATCAGCCATATATGCGGCGATAAGGTATATAACAGTAAGTTGTGTACTGTAGGCCTTAGTTGTTGCAACGGCGATTTCAGGACCTGCCCATGTATAAATAACATCATCAGACGCTTTTGCAATGGCACTGCCGACAACGTTTACGATTGAAAGCACTCTTGCGCCGCGAGCTTTCGCCTCTTCAAGAGCGGCTTTTGTATCGGCTGTTTCGCCTGACTGGCTGATTACAATTACAAGGTCGTCTTTGCCAACGATAGGGTCGCAGTAACGGAACTCTGACGCAACCTGTACTTCAACAGGAATACGGCACATTTTTTCGATTACATACTTGCCTACAACGCCTACATGGTATGCACTGCCGCATGCAACGATATAAATTTTATTGATATTCTTAATATCTTCTTCTGTAAGAGAAATATCGTCAAGAACGATTTTGCCGTCCTTAATTCTCGGACTGATGGTATCTCTGATAGCTTTTGGCTGTTCTTCGATTTCTTTCATCATAAAGTGTTCATAGCCGCCTTTTTCAGCCGCACTTACGTCCCAATCAACCGTGAACTTTTCTTTTTTAACTTCTTCTTTATCTGTATTGTAAACCTTTACGCTGTCCTTTTTAAGTACAACGATTTCGTTATCTTCAAGGTAGTAAATATCTCTTGTGTGCTTTAAAATTGCAGTAACGTCCGATGCGATAAAGTTTTCTTCGTCACCAAGACCGACAATCATAGGACTTGCTTTTCTTACTGCGATAAATTGGTCAGGGTAGTCAACGCAAAGTACGCCAAGAGCATATGAACCCTCAACTCTGTTGATAACCTTAATCATTGTATCCATTATGTCACCTTTGTAGTAATATTCAAAAAGGTGAGCGATAACTTCTGTATCTGTTTCAGAAATAAATTCAAAACCTTTGCTTTCAAGTTTTTTCTTTAATGAAATGTAGTTTTCGATAATACCGTTATGAACAACGGCAAAACGGCCTGATTGTGAAAGATGAGGGTGAGCATTTACGTCTGACGGCTCGCCGTGAGTAGCCCAACGTGTATGACCGATACCCATATTACCGCCAAGTTTTTTACCGCCGTCAATTTTTTCTGAAAGAACCGCTAATTTTCCCTTTGACTTAGCAACTTCCAATTCATTATTATTGTAAACAGCAATACCTGCACTGTCATATCCTCTGTATTCAAGTTTTGACAGACCTTCAAGCAAAATAGGAGCTGCTTGATTTTTACCTATATATCCTACTATACCGCACATATTATAATGTACCTCCTTATCGTCCACTCGCAATATTATATTGCTTTACATAAAAATATATATACCATTCTATACTATTCTCACAGATTTTTCAATCCTTTTTTTTGATTTCGTGTTGTATTTAGTAAATATTGCTGATATAATATAGGTTAAGATGAGTTTTTTGTGGAGGATTAAAAACAATGAAGTTAGTTTATGAAAACAAATTGTCCTGCGAGAATGACGTAAAAGATTTCGTTCTTGAGGGCAGTGCCGAGATATATTTTGAAAACGGTAATGCGTATGAAAAATGCGTTGTCTGCCGATTTGGGACAAAAGTCAAACTTTGTGTATTGGTGCAACGAGGACTTCCCGTCAGATGTGCAGATAGAGTGGGACTTCAGACCGATTGAAGAGCCGGGATTGGCGATTTTGTTCTTTTCGGCAAAGGGTGTGAACGGTGAAGATTTGTTTGATCCGTCATTACAGGAAAGGGACGGACAGTATAATTTGTATCATTCGGGTGATATAAATGCGTACCATGTTTCATATTTCCGCAGAAAGTGGGACGAGGAAAGAGGTTTTCATACCTGCAATTTAAGAAAAAGCAAGGGCTTTCATCTTGTTGTACAAGGTGCAGACCCTATTCCGAATTGCGAGGACGCATTTGAAAGCTATCATATAAAGCTTGTAAAAAAAGACGGTAAGATTGATTTTATAATTGACGATTTGCCTGTATTTTCATGGCAAGACGACGGAAAGGAATATGGTCCTGTTTTAGGCGGCGGAAAAATAGGTTTCAGACAAATGGCGCCTATGATTGGTGAGTATTCTAATCTAAAAGTATATTCTATATAAAATAGGAGAGGTAAAATGGATAAACAGAATAAAGCGTTCAAGGTACTTGAATTTGACAAGATACTTGAACGGCTTTCATCATATACGGAGAGCAAAGACGTAAAAAAACGCATTGAAGAAATAGTTCCGTATACGGAATTAGAGGACGCAAGGGCGGCACAGAAAGAAACGACAGAGGCAATGTCAACCTTATTAAAACTCGGCTCACCGCCGGTAAATCTGTCTGTTGAAAATGTGCTTGGAGCGGTAAAAAGAACAGAGCGTGACGGTGTACTTCATACAAAGGAACTTATGAACATATCAAGACTTTTGTATGTAGCAAGACGTATGAAGTCGTATATAGACGAATCAGCCGAAGAATGTACAATTCTTCACGGTATAGAGGAGGCTATCATAACGGCAAAACAACTTGAGGACAGAATTAATTCGTGTATCGTTTCTGAAAATGAAATTGCCGACGATGCGTCACCTGAACTTAACACAATCAGAAGAAAAATAAGAAATCTAAACGGCAAGATTAAGGAAAATCTTAATTCTATGATTCACTCAACGCATTACAAAAAGTTTTTGCAAGACCCTATTGTAACAATGCGTTCGGACAGATACGTTATACCCGTAAAGAGTGAATACAGAGGTGAAGTAAACGGTATTGTACACGATACGTCCGCGAGCGGTGCAACTCTGTTTATCGAGCCTATGAGCGTTGTAAACAACAACAACGAAATCCGTGATTTGCATACGAAAGAGCAACAGGAAATTGAGCGAATACTTGCGGAACTTTCGGCACTTGTTGCAGAAAACAGTCATACAATTTTTGTGGATTATAAGTATGTCACGGAGCTTGATTTTATGTTCTGTAAGGGCAGACTGTCGCTTGATATGAACGCAAATGAGCCTGTACTGAACGACAAGGGTATCATACGATATAAAAAAGCACGTCATCCGCTTATTGACAAAGAGAAGGTCGTGGCAAATGACATAATGCTTGGCGGCGAATATGATACGCTTGTCATAACAGGTCCGAATACAGGCGGTAAAACAGTAACGCTTAAAACTATCGGATTGTTTTCGATTATGGCGGCGGCAGGACTTCATATTCCGGCACAGGATAACAGTGAAGCGGCTGTGTTCCATCATATTTTTGCGGACATCGGTGACGAACAGTCAATAGAACAGAGCCTTTCGACATTCTCGTCACATATGGTCAATACAGTGAGCATACTTGAAAATATTGATTTTAATTCACTTGCACTGTTTGACGAATTGGGTGCGGGAACTGACCCGACAGAAGGTGCGGCACTTGCTATATCAATATTGGAATTTCTTCGTGCAAGAAAGGCTACAACCGTTGCGACAACTCATTACAGTGAATTGAAATTATTCGCGCTTTCGACTGACGGTGTGGAAAATGCATCATGCGAATTTGACGTTGCGACACTTCAGCCGACTTACAAACTTCTTATCGGTGTACCGGGTAAGTCAAATGCGTTTGCAATTTCACGCAGACTCGGACTTGACGAAAGAATAATTGACAGAGCAAACGATATATTGTCTGATGAGGATATAAAATTTGAGGACGTCATAACAGACCTTGAACAAAACCGTGCAAAGGCGAGAAAAGAGGCTGACGAGGCGGCAAGAATGAAGCGTGAACTTACCGATCTCAGAAAGCAGATTGAAAATGACAGAATAAAGCTTAAAGAAAATAAATCAAGAATACTTGATGAGGCAAGACGTGAGGCGAAAATACTTGTAATGGACGCAAAGGATGAGGCGAACAGCATTATTCGCGACCTTGAAAAAATGCGTCAGCAAGGTATTTCAAACGGAGGCAATCTTGACAAAAAGACTTCCGCAATGCGTGACAAGCTGAAAAAGAAAGAAGATACGATTGATAAGGCAATGGCGCGTGCGGCAAAGCCGAAGAAAACATATGTCGAACCGCCTAAAAATCTTAAACCGGGTGCAACTGTTAAAATCGTTGATATGAATCAAGAGGCGACAGTTTTAAAAGAGCCTGATAAAAACGGCAATGTTCGTGTTCAGGCGGGTATTATAAAAATGGACGTGCATATAACGAACTTGCGTAAGGTTGAAGAAAAGAAGTCAAAGGAATTGGCTGAAAAGTACGTCAGAAGTACGAGGGCTTTTGAATCGAAGTCAAAGAACGTTTCAACGGAAGTTGACGTCAGAGGACAAAATCTTGAAGAAGCGTGGATGAATGTTGAAAAATTCCTTGACGATTGCTACCTTGCGGGAATTTCGCCTGTAAGCATTATTCACGGTAAAGGTACGGGCATTTTGCGTAAAGGCTTGCAGGGATATATGAAAAAACACAGATACGTCAAATCGTTCAGAAACGGCAGATACGGCGAGGGCGAAGACGGTGTAACGATAGTAGAATTAAAATAAGGTGATATAAATGGCAAAGGACAAAAAGACTGTAACAAATGCAATGCGTTTGCTTAATGCGTCAAAGATAAAATATGAAACGGTTGAATATGAAGCTGATGAAGTCGGCGAGCATTTCGGTGAGGCTATCGCCGAAATGACAGGTATTCCGGCTGAAAAATCATTTAAAACTCTTGTCGCAAGAGGTGACAAAACGGGTATAATGGTTAGCTGTATAGCGGTAAATCACGAAGTGGATTTAAAAAAACTTGCAAAGGTTTCGGGTAACAAAAAGGTTGAGATGATACACGTCAAAGAACTTTTGGGACTTACGGGGTATATCAGAGGCGGAGTATCGCCTGTCGGAATGAAGAAGAAATATCCGACATATATAAACGAAACGGCACAAAACTTTGAAACAATCGCAATCAGCGGCGGAAGATGCGGTACAACGCTTATCCTTTCGCCGAATGATGTGCAAAAAGCAACAGACTGCGTATTCGCAGACATAACGAAAGAATAACGGAGGGCAGAACTATGGCAATTTTTAAACCGGCGGACATACTTATTCCGCAAAATGTTGATTTCACAAAGTGGAGCGTTGTGGCGTGTGACCAATACACGTCTGAAAGAGAATATTGGGAAGATGTAAAAAATATTGTCGGTGACAGTCCGTCAACGCTAAATATTATATTCCCTGAGGTTTATCTTGAGGACGGTGACGGAGACGAACGTATCAAGAAGATAAACAGCACAATGGAGGAGTATATAAATAAGGGTATTTTCAGAGAATTAAAGGACACGTTTATATATGTAAAACGTACTCAGCCGAACGGAAAAACACGTCACGGTATTGTCGGAATGCTTGATCTTGAAGAATACGATTTTTCAAAAGGCTCACAGTCAAAAGTTCGTGCAACGGAGGGTACAATTATCGAACGTATTCCGCCAAGACAGCGTATAAGAAAAAATGCACCGCTTGAGGCACCGCATATCCTGATACTTATTGATGACAGAGAAAAAGCGGTTGTTGAACCGCTTGAAAATCAGATAAACGATTTTGAAAAGATTTATGATTTTGACCTTATGAAAAATTCGGGACATATCGTGGGTTATAATGTAAATGAAAGTGCAAAGAAGAATATACTTGATGCAATAGAAAAACTCGGCGATAAGGCTGATTTTGAGGCGAAATACGGTGTTAAGGATAAGGGCGTGCTGATGTTCGCGGCAGGTGACGGAAATCATTCTCTTGCAACCGCAAAAACCTGTTGGGAAGAAATTAAAAAGAAACTTTCAGAGGAAGAAATTAAAACTCACCCTGCACGTTTTGCGTTGGTTGAGCTTATGAATATCCACGACGAAACACTTGAATTTGAACCTATTCAACGTGTAATATTTGAAACAGAGCCGAAGAAATTGCTTGATGAACTTGTTGCGTTTTACGGTGCGGAATATGAAGATAACGGCGGTCAGCGTATTGATTATACATACGGCGGTAATGAGGGCAGTATCTATATTAAGAATACAGACTCAAATCTTCCTGTCGGAACACTTCAAAAATTTCTTGATAAATACCTTGCCGAAAACGGCGGTAAAATTGATTATATCCACGGAAACGACGTTGTAAGAAATCTTGCAAAGGCAGATAATACAATCGGTTTTATGGTCGATTCAATGGAGAAAAACGACTTGTTCACAACAGTTATAAAGGACGGTTCACTTCCGCGAAAAACTTTCTCAATGGGTGAGGCGGCAGATAAGAGATTTTATCTTGAATGTAAGAAAATCAGATAATCAAAATGTGCGGTCATTTTATTTGACCGCACATTTTTTATATTCTCCTGCTTGCTTTATGATAAATAAAATACGCAAAAACGGCTGTGACAAATTCGGCGAACGGAAAGCTTATCCATACGCCTACTGCACCGAAAAATCTACTGAAAACGAAAGCAGCTGGAATTATGATTATTATATATCTAAAAAGCGAAATCCACAATGACGGCATACCTTTTCCAAGCCCCTCCAAAGCCCCTGACGACGTTACGGATACGGCTGATACGATAAATCCTATACTGATAATGTTAAGTGCCGTAACGCCTAATTTAAGCGTGGCAGGGTTTGCAGTAAACATTCCGAACAGTGTAGACGGCATAATCCACGAAAGTGCAGTACCCAAAGCCATAATTATTGCCGACAGCAAAAGTGCGGTGTTATATATTTGCTTAACACGTTTGTGTTCACCTGCACCGTAGTTATAGCCTATGATAGGTCTGATACCTTGAATAAGACCGTTGGCGGTTAGGTATATAAATGTTTGAAGTTTGTAGTATACACCGAGTACAAGAACATATGAGCCTGAAAATTCGGAAAGTATTCCGTTAAGTGCCGTTATAAGCAATGACGGAAGTGCCATATTAAGCATAGCCGGTACACCGATTGAGTATAACCTTTTCAGAAGTCGTTTGCCGGATTTGAGCAGACTTATTCTGAATTTTGCCTGAATAGGACTTGCAAAGTAGAATATGAAGTAAATGATAAGCGTTATAGTCTGTCCTATACCTGTGGCAAGTGCCGCACCTTGAATACCCATAGCGGGAAAAGGTCCTAAGCCGAATATCATTATAGGGTCAAGAATAATGTTCGTGACACAACCGCATATCATACTTATCATTGATACGTTCATTCTGCCGACTGCTTGGAAAATCTTTTCAAATGCTATGCCGACATTTACTATTGTTGAAAATGAAAACACGATAGTTGAGTACATTACGGCAAGATTGATAACATCTGTATCGGTTGTGAACATTTTTACGAAGTACGGCATACCGAATATTGAAAAGAAGGTAAGTATAAGTCCGTGTATAAAGCTTAGAAACAATCCGTAAGTTGTTGCTCTGTCTGCGTTCTGCATTTCGCCCGCACCGAGATGGAATGCAACTACCGCATTTATGCCTACACCAAATCCGACTGCGATAGAATTTACAAGATTTTGAATTGGGTAGACAAGCGAAAGTGCGGTCATTGCGTTTTCGCTCACTTTTGCGACAAAAAAACTGTCGATGATATTGTACAGTGAATTTACCGCCATAGATATTATCATAGGCAAAGCCATTGAAAGCACAAGCGGCAATATCTTTTTTTCTTTCATAAACGTTTGATCCATAAATAATTCTCCTTATATTTATTCCGAAAAAAAACTATAGGGTTAATACTGTTTGACTCAAAAACAGAAAACCCTATAGTCTCATTATAATCCGGACAAGATTATTCAATTTTATATCAACCTGTCGGACAGGCTCAAATTTTATATAATTTCCACAGTATGTCTTGTTGCGTGACAGTTTACGTTTACTGCAACCGGCAAGCCTGCAATGTGGGTAGGGAATGTTTCCACATTTACGGCAAGGGCGGTTGTTGTACCACCCATACCCTGAGGACCTATTCCCAGTTTATTTATTCTTTCTAAAAGCGTTTTTTCAAGCTCAGCATAAAAAGGATTTGAGTTTGGAACGTCAATATCTCTTGTAAGAGCCTTTTTAGCAATTTGTGCCGCTTTATCCATAGTACCGCCGATACCTACGCCGATTACCATAGGCGGACAAGGATTTGCACCGGCTTTTTTGACTGTTTCGATAACGAAGTCAATAACTCCGTTTATGCCGTCTGACGGATTAAGCATTTTAAGTCTGCTTTTATTTTCACTGCCGAAGCCCTTCGGTGCAAATGTGATTTTAATTTTATCGCCTTTAACGAAGTCGTAGTAAATAACCGCCGGAGTATTATCCTTTGTATTCACTCTGTCAAGCGGATCGCGGACAACCGACTTTCTTAAATATCCGTCTGTATATCCCATTGAAACACCCTTGTTTACGGCGTCTGTTATTGTGTCACCCTCAACAAAAACTTCATTGCCGATTTCGATAAAGAACACTGCCATACCTGTATCCTGACAAATAGGAACTTCTTTGCTGTCAGCAATTTCGGCATTCTTCAAAAGGTTTTCTATAACACCTTTTGAAATATCCGATTTTTCGGTTTTGACACTGTTGCTAAGTGCAGATTTGATGTCTTTGTTTATGTGACAATTTGCTTTGATACACATACCCTTAACAACTTCTGCAATGTCATTTGAATTTATAATACGCATAAATTTTTCTCCTTATCTTATATCAATACCCATGAGTCAAACCATTTCAAGAAGTGGTCAACGTAGTCTACACTGCACGGATGACCCGAAAGAATAGGGTAGAACATTGCAAACAATACGATTGCAAGTCCTGCATATACAAATGCACCGTACATAACCGCCTTTTTATTCTTCGCCTCGTTATAGATGTTGAGGATTGAATAACCGAGCATAAGCACGATAAACGGTACGCAAGGGAAGTAGTGGTATATAAACGTAAGTCTTGTAACAGGTATCCACGATACAAGCTGTGCAAGGTAAGCGATTACAAGGAATAATGCGTTTTTATCTCTGTTCTTGAAAATCAAATATACCATATAGAAGAATGCCGGAATACCAATCCACCATACAAGCGGATTACCGAATGAGCTGATACCCTCTTTAACCTCCGATGTAATTGTTCCCGAATAGTACCATATAGGACGTTTCATAATAATCCATTCATACCAACGTGACGAGAACGGATGCTCTGAGCCGAGAACGGTCTTTGAATGGTAAGTAAGCATTGAGCTTTGGTTATCAATAATAGTCTTGAAACCTTGCGAATTCGGTGCTTGCAAGTACGGAATATATGCAAGACAGTATATAATAAGCGGTACTATTACGAAGAATATACAGCACCATAAAATTGTTTTTATCATATACGGCTTGAAGTTGTCAATTATAAATTTGTGACTTATTCCGTTTGTTTCGCCGTTTGGTGTTTTAACTGCGACACGGTACTCACTGTAACGCTTGTAAAGTGTTATGAAGAACAGTACCGCAAGTCCCGCACCTGCATATATACCTGTCCATTTACTTGCTATGCCGAGTCCCATACTAATTCCACACAATGCAAGTGTGATAAGTCCTTTTTTGAATGACGAATCATAGAAACTTGTGCTGTAATACTTATACATAAAGTAGTACATCAGCATTACGAAGAATGTGATATATA
>OLVR01003356.1_pt1 | contig 10409 bp, 9 predicted proteins | sample 1673261 | NCBI WGS metagenome assembly OLVR01 (sample SAMEA3178938, study PRJEB25190) | human gut metagenome | biome: human gut; feature: human-associated habitat; material: faeces | place: Austria | collected 2013 | reverse complement strand
ATGCTCGCTTTAAATGCTCGCATCCAAACCTTGCTCCGAGGCCACATATATAGGGGCTAGACTCTCTTCGGGGGCTGTGCTTTGGCTGTGGGAGGGAAAATTGCTATTTATTGTTAGAGTGATTTGATTCTCAGACTTCGTCTGTTTACTCAACCCAGCAAATTCCTATTTAATATCTCTCTTGCCGTTTTTTCATCGGTATAAAGAACATTCATAAATCCTGCTCGGAGGGCTCCGATAATAGCATCTACCTTATTGACTCCAACAGCAATCGCAATTGTCCACTCCTTTTCCCTCAATTCTTCTAAACCAAAACCGACAACTCTGTCATCTAATTCTTTAAGAGCAATATTTCCATTTATATCAAAATATCTCGATGCAATGTCCCCAACAGCTTTATTTTTCTCAAGTGCCTGAAAGTCTTCATCTTTTAAATATTCCACTTCATAAAGGATGGAATCTTTTGACAAAGCTCCAATACTGAATATGGAAACTTCCGCTTCTTTCGCTAATCGAAGTACATTTTTAACCTGCGTTTCTTCCTGCAAAATCTCCGATGTATGCTTGGAATCTACAATCGCTGGTACCGGAAACATGTAACCGATACCGTGTCCGGCCATAGTAAGGGCATCTACAATCTGTGAAGCACCTGTACTGCTTGCGGACTTCGCCACGCCGCCATTTAGCTGAACTACCTTAATATCCTTTGCCTTTAGAGGCTGTATCTGTCCTGCAAGACAGTTTAATGTATTGCCCCAGGAAACAGCTACTACTGTATTATCTATAATATACTTATCAAGATTTCCCGCTAATGCCCGACAGGTATCTCTTAAATTGATTTCTTCATCGTCAACCAAATTCGGACTGACAAATACCTCTTTCAAATGAAAAGTCTGTTTTAACTGATCTTCCATTTCTTTTACCGATTCTACGGGAGCATCAATTGTTACTTTTACATATCCAAGATCGATCGCTTTTTGCAACATACGGCTTATCGTAGATTTAGAAACCCCTTCTTCCTGTGCTATTTCAAGCTGTCCCATATGTAGTTCATAATATTTTTTTGCTACTCTTATAATTTGATATGATTTATTTGTGTCCATAATATCCTCTCATTTCTATCATAATTCTAACTGATAATAGAAAAGAATTCAATATATTCTTTTATGATTTTTTTCATAAGATAGTAACAAAACATAACACTGGAAGTCTGTAATCGTAGAAGTTTTTTAATTTTCTTCTAACATTTTTACAGCAGAACTTGTTCCGATTCTGTCACATCCTGCCTCTAAGAATATTTCAAGATCTTCTCTGCTCTTTACACCTCCTGCCGCTTTCATTTTTACATCCGGGCCGATATTTTGTGCAAATAAGCGGATATCCTCAATCGTTGCTCCGCCAGTTCCAAAACCAGTAGAAGTTTTGATATAATCTGCTTTCGCATTTGTAACACACTGACAAAGTTTTACTTTTTCATCATCTGTGAGGTAGCATGTTTCAATGATTACTTTAAGAATCTTGTCACCAGCAGCTTCTTTTAAAGCCTTGATTTCTGCTTCTACTTTATCAAAGTCGCCATTTTTTACATGGCCGATATTAATAACCATATCTACTTCACTGCATCCCTTTGCAATGGCATCTTTTACTTCAAATACCTTTGTTTCTGTGGTATTGTAGCCGAGAGGAAATCCGATTACAGTACAGATATTAATTTTATCGCCGTAAGTTTCCTTGATTCTTTCAATATAAGATGGCGGAATGCATACAGAAGCGGTATTATATTTGATTGCCTCATCGCAAAGCTTTTTAATGTCTTCCCATGTACAAAATGCTTTTAACTGAGTATGGTCAATATGTGTTAAAATTTCCTGTTTTGTCATTGTTTCTTCCCCTTTTATGTAGTCTAACTTGTGTTGCTATTTTCTAATACAGACGCATTTGTTATCTAACGATGTTTTTCCTGGAATTCTGCGATCATATCATACGCATCTATTGCAAGATTCTTATAAATCTGTCTCCATACTTTAAATGCATCTTCGTAAATCGCTGCATTTTCCGGAATTGGTTCATAGATTTTTTTAATCTTAACCATATGTTTCTCTGCTTCTTCTAAGTCTTTATAAATACCAGCACCAACAGCTGCAATCATCGCACATCCGAGAGAAGTTGCCTCTTCTACTGCAACAACTTCACAAGTACGATTAAAGATATCTGCCTGCATCTGGCACCATACTTCTGAACGGAAAATACCACCGGTAAGACGAACGGTATCAAATGGAGCCGCTCCACCTTCAATCATTGCTTCTAACATATCTTTAATATCAAAGCAGACACCTTCCATTGTAGCTCTTACAAAGTCTGTTTTTGTATGTCCTACTGTCATTCCAATATACGTACCTCTGGCATTCGGATTCTGATTTGGTGTTACTGCACCAGCAAGATATGGAAGGAAGAAAAGACCATTTGCACCGGCTCTTGAACTTCTGTCTGCAATTCTTGTAAGCATGTCATAAACACTTTCTTTTAATCCAATCGCTGTCTCATTCGCAGAATTACAAAATTCTTCTTTAAACCATTTGAAAGCACTTCCTGAAGCATTTGCTACGCCTTCCATTACCCATGCGCCATCTGGTGTACCAAGTACATAACATCTTCTGGATGGATCTCTCAATAATTTGAAAGATTTATCAGCGGTAATACCAGCAGTTCCTCCACAGGCATATCCTAAACCTTCTCTTACGCAGCCACAGCCCACACATCCAGCCTGCTGATCGCCCACACCCATAATAATCGGTGTTCCTGCTGTAAGACCTGTAAATTCTGCAACTTCCTCACTAACTGCTCCGATTACTTCACCTGGTTTTCTGAGAGGTGCCAGTTTATTAATATCAATTTCTAACAAATCACAAATTTCAGGATCGTACTGGAAATCTGGCCCATTTAACTGAAGCCAAGGAGTGTCTGTGTAATCATCATAATAATCATCAGCACCAAACGCTTTTGTAACTAATCCCATCATGGTGTGGATTGTTGTTGCATTTTCGTAAGCTTCTGGCATATTTCTCTTAATCCACTGTAAGTTACTCTGTGGATTTACACCACCTAAAGGCATTCCGCATCGATCATATAATTCTTCTGCAGAAGAACCCTTTTCTTCTAACATTTTTTTGATTTCCGGTATCATTTCTGAACTTCTTAAGTCCTGCCAGATAATAATCGGCATCGTAAAGCCGCCATCTTTATCCCGAAGTGCGATTGTACATCTAAAACAGTCAACACTGATACCAGCAATCTGTTCCGTATCAATATCAGCATCCTTTACTGCAAGACGGGTGGCATCTAAAATGACATGAATCAGTTCGTCTCCATCACATTCCTGACGGCCTGGTGCCGGATAATAAAGAGGGTTTTCTACCTGGCCTGCTCCAACTACATTTCCTTCAAAATCAAAAATAACGGTCTTGGTACTTGTGGTTCCTAAATCAACGCCAACTACATATTTCTTTTCCTTCATAATTAACACCCTTACCCTTTTCTCATTCCTTCTCCGAAAGTGAGCTGCAAATATACTGTATCATTGACATTTCGTTAAATAACTTTCCTGGTTTTTCCAATAAACTACGTTGACTTCGCTCGATGTTATCATCGCATTGTCCTGTCACTTGTCCACGAAAAAGTATTCTCCGTTATTTCATCGAAAATCAAGAGAGCAGCATATTATGTTAATGCATTTACCTTTTTTGTAGCAATAACATCAACACCTGTTCCACATACATTTTTTATAATAACCTCTCCAATTTGAACAGGTGCTGTTACTGTTACTTTTTTCAATGCTTCCATACAGTCAAAGATTTTTCCTTTTGGAATATCTTCTGCTGTTTTTACAGAAACCATATTCACATCGCCATTGTTGATTTTTACGATTGATGTAACGACTCTCGACGGATTTGTAACCTCCTCCCTTGCATATTCTTCTCCTTTTTTACATGTATTTCCAGTAATTTCTGAAACTTCTCCGTTATCGGATAATGAAACAGAGATACTACATCCTAACGGACAGCCTATACAAGTCAGTTTTTGATCTCTCATTATCCTTCCTCCTCCATTTTGATAACTAAAGTATGTTCTTTCTGTGCATTTTTCTTATCAAACACATCCTGCTTTTTCAAAAGAATTTCTTCCATCTCTCCTGGGGCAAATACGCGTTTCTTTCTGGTGCCGATTTTTTCTCCATCCAGATAGACAGCAATTGCACTTTTTTCGTAGATTTTTTTCACGCGGAAACGAATCTTTACTTTTTCCTCCATACGATTTGGATTAATATAATTTGGAACGGTGTAATTGATTCCTTCTCCCGGTGTTAAAATAATCTTTTCCTCCTCTTTTTCAGGGGAAGCTTTGTGATTTATATACTGTGCTGCATATTTTCCGGCAAAACCGGCTTCCTCAGAAACAAAGTCAACAAGATCGTGTACATGTAGTACATTTCCACAGGCAAACACACCTTCTATCGAAGTTTCAAGGCACTCATTTACAAGAGGACCGTTTGTCTTTTTATTTAATGAAATATCCATTTTTTCAGATAATTCATTCTCTGGAATTAAGCCAACCGATAAAAGCAAGGTATCGCAGGAATAGGTTTCTTCTGTACCCGGAATCGGGCAAAGATGTTCATCCACCTGTGCGATCGTCACGCCTTCTACTCGTTCTCTTCCTTGAATATCTACAACGGTGTGGCTTAAACGTAATGGAATGTCATAATCATCAAGACACTGAACAATATTTCTCTTTAAGCCGCCAGAATACGGCATAAGTTCTGCTACAAGTTTAACTTTTGCGCCTTCTAACGTAAGACGCCTTGCCATAATAAGACCAATATCACCTGATCCGAGAATAACGACTTCTTTTCCTGGCATATACCCTTCTATATTAACTAGTCTTTGTGCGGTTCCTGCATTATAAATACCTGCTGGGCGATATCCTGGAATATTTAAGGCTCCCCGTGGCCGCTCCCTGCATCCCATTGCAAGAATAATGGAATCTGCCTTTATGTGACAAAGACCTCTTTCTCCGTTTACGGCAGTAATCATTTTGTCTTCTGAAATATGAATAACCATCGTATCTAACCAGTAATTAATAGAAAGTTCTTCTGCCTGATCAATAAATCGCTGTGCATATTCCGGACCGGTAAGTTCTTCTTTAAATGTGTGAAGTCCAAATCCGTTATGAATACACTGATTTAAAATACCGCCAAGTTTTGTATCTCTTTCTATAATTAAAATATCATCCACACCATTTTTCTTTGCACATACCGCAGCTGCCAAACCCGCTGGGCCGCCGCCGATTATCACGATTGCATGATGTAACAAATTACGCATTGTACTTCTCACCTCATTCCTTTACACGGCCAGTAACCATCTGAGAGTTTCCGCCTTTTTTTGTAACTTCCGTCATATCAATTCCAAGTTCTCTTGATAAGATACTCATTACTTTTGGAGTACAAAATCCTCCCTGACAGCGTCCCATTCCAGCACGTACTCTTCTTTTTACAGCATCTACTGATCTTGCTCCGATTGGTCTGTTTATCGCATCGACAATCTGTCCCTCTGTCACTAATTCACAACGACAGATTACATTTCCATAGAGAGGATTCTCTTCAATTAACTTTTCACGCTCCTCATCAGAAATCTCATTAAAACGGACAAATCCTGCTCTCTTTGGGTTAAATGTTTCCTTTTTCTCTAAATGCATTTTTTCAGAAATGATCTTTGCAAGACGTTCGCCAATAGCCGGTGAACTTGTCAGACCTGGAGATTCGATTCCCGCAGCATCAAAGAAATTCGGTGCATCTTCTAATTCCTGTACAATAAATTCGTGATGATCTTCATGTGCTCTCGCTCCGGCAAAAGAGGTAATTACTTTATTTAACGGAAGTGGAAAGCGCGTAAGATAGCCGTCAGAAGCAGCCATTTCTTTTAATTTATCAAGAATTTCTGCTGTCGTATTTAAGCCTTCTTTATCCTCTACATCTGTCGCGGTCGGACCGATAAAGAAATTGCCGTTAATCGTATAAGAAGCGGCGATTCCTTTTCCCATCTTTCCTGGAAGAGGCACAACTGTTGTGTTAAAAATCGTACCCACAGACTTATCAAAGAAAAGATATTCTCCTTTTCGTGCGGTAATATGAATTTTATTTTCACTGACCATATTGTGGAATACATCGGCATAAAGGCCTGCTGCATTTACAATTGCTTTTGTCTCCATATCGCCTTTATTGGTATGGATTATATAACCATCTTTTGCTTTTTCAATAGAGGAAGCTTCCGTTTCAAACTGAAATTCTACCCCGTTCATGATGGCATTTTCTCCAGCAGCAATAGCCAGATTAAATGGGCAGACAATTCCTCCAGTTGGTGCCCATAATGCGGCAACTGTCCGATCTGTAAGGTTTGGTTCTCTTTTCAGTACTTCTTCTCTATCTAAAATCTCGCATTCTGGTACACCATTGGCATTGGCATGTTCTAACTGCTCATACAGCAACGGCATGTCTTCCTCATGAGTACAAACGATTAATTTTCCATTCTTTTCTGCTGGAAAGTTTAAATCTTTGGCCCATTCATACATTAATTCATTCCCTCTGACACAAAGTTCTGCCATCAAAGAACCAGGAGGTGCTTCTAATCCTGTATGGATAACTCCGGTATTTGCCTTTGAGGTACCAGAAGCTACATCGTCTCCTTTTTCAATAACGCATGCCTTTATTTTGTATCGGGATATTTCTCTGGCGATACAGCATCCCGATACTCCTGCCCCAATAATTATTAAATCATACATTTAAATACCTCCTGTTTTTACAGCCTTTCCAAGAGCTGATCCAGACGGACTCCGTCTTCTGGGATATATTGCTTCCAATATTCCCTTGTCTCCCGCATATTATTTTTAATCTCGTGTGGATGCTCTGTATTCGATGCAAACAGTTCTAATGCCATAACAATTTTATCTGTCTTTGGCGGCATTCCCTTTTCTTCTTTTTCATACGATGCGGCAATTGCCTCTAACAATTTCTTTCCTTCTACGATACCCTTCTCGTTGTTTTCCTTTGTAAAAGGAGAATGTGGCGATGTAATGCCATCCGTCTGCTGAATATGCATAATCGGAGAATAGCAGGCTAACTCTTCCACCCACACATATAAATCAGAATCTCTCTCATCGATAGAAAATTGATAAGAATACTTTTTCATTTCCTCTAAAATATTTATGACTGCCTGTTTCTTATCCAGCTTTCCAGCAGCCGCATCATCCCAGATTGCATAAGCACTGTCTGAGCCTAACCATAATGGACAATATCCCTTTATCGGATGATTAAAAAGGCTTTTTTCAATCGCTTCTTTTTCTGGCTTTCTAAACTTATGCTGTCCCGTCATATGTCCGATATCTACAGTGGTATAGATCGCATTTCCATCTAAGGAATAAATATTTTTTAAAAATTCCTTCGTGCCTTCAATTGTCCATGGCGTATGGTGTGGAGAATACATCGCTTCCACGCAGACATGAACCTGTCCGTTCTTTCTGGCATATTCCCCGATGTCAGAATAAATACGATACAGTTTTTCATGACATTCTCTATATTTTTCCGGGTCCTGCATGATATTTTCCGGGATTCCATGCAAGGCAAATCCCATGTCTGCATTTCTTTCCCCAGCTATTTTTACTGCTGGTTTAATCCACCCTTCTACAATAGAATTCACTACTCTTCTGTCCGGGTGTGCCAGGCCCGATGTGCGGTAAGTCTGATAGCCGCTATAAAAACTTTGGACTTTTGCACCATATTGTTTTTCGGCAACTGTCAATCGCTCAAGCCAGCTATCAATATATTCTTTTGTGTTATAGAGCATATCAAATTCATTATCATAACTTGCCTGTATGCTTGTATATCCCAAATCTTTGATGAGAGGAAGCCATGTTTCTGGTTCTACCCATCGCTTTAATGCAAAACAGTTATCTAATGCCAGATATATTTTCGGATATTCCATCTACGCCTCCTACTCCTGCGGATGAACAACTACTTTCATGATGTTTTTGTCCCGAATTGCTGCAAATGCATTCATAATATTGTCTATATTGGTTGTCATCTCTACATATTTTCCAAGGTTTAACTTTCCTTCTTCCATTAAATTCATAATCTCTTTCATAAAATGTACAGTCGTTGCATGAACACCGCAAACCTGCAGTTCTTTGTAATGAATTAAGTTAGAATCAAGATATCCCTTGCCTTCACCCGGAAGTCCTCCAAACAAAGAAATCCTTCCCATTTTTGCAGCAATAATCTGTGCCTCTGTATGTACAGATGGTACGGAAGTTGCTGTGATTACAACATCTGCACCGTAATTATCGGTTTCCCTCATAACTTCTTCTACTGTATTCTGTGTAAAAGGATTAATCCAGATAATGCCGGGAACCTTCTCCATCGCAATCTTTCCTCTTTTTTCAACCGGCTCTACTATCATTACTTTTGCTGCTCCTTTTAAAAATGCAAGTTCTGCATGAATACAACCGATAATTCCGCTTCCATATATTACAACATGGTCGCCTGGTTCAATATGCATATAACTTTGACCATTTAACGCACAGGCTGCCGGTTCAATTAAAGATGCATTATCATAGCTGATATTATCAGGAAGTTTAATTACATTTTCCATGATAATTGCCTGTTCGGGAATCTCAACATATGGAGCAAACACACCTTCATATTGAAAGCCGATTGTTGTCAAGTGATCGCACATATTCGTATGTCCCTTTTTACATGCCGGGCACTGTCCGCAGCCGATAGCTGGTGCTACCGTTACTCTCTCTCCCTCATGATACCCATGTTCTTTTGCAAGAGAACCCGCATGAATAATAGTTCCGGCACATTCATGGCCTAAAATACGAGGCGGATCAATCTTTGCATTTCCCTTTAAGAACGTTCTCATATCTGTTCCGCAGATAGATGCTGCTTCCACCTTAATAATAATATTTTCATCCTTCTCCTGTGGCTTAGGCATATCTTTTACAATTAAATGTCTCTCTTCATCCATTATTAATGCTTTCATTGTTATCCGCCCTTTCTATATGAAACGCTTAGAAAATAACTTCTATTGTATTTCTATTCCTGTCCATTTGGATAAAACATAATCTTGCTAAAGAAGAACTTCTCTGTGGCAATCTTTTCAAACATTGCCGGTGCTTCATCTAAAGATAAGCGGTGGCTAATGATGTCTTTTGCTGTCATTCCGTGATTTTCGTATAAATCAACGGCACCTGTCCAGTCACTTCCTGGGAATGGTTTTCCAAAGGAGTTCCAAGAACCTTTAATGGAAAGTTCTCTCCGTAAAATCTTATCTACTTCCTTTTCAGATAGTTCTAATCCCTGATGGGAAATTCCTAAAAACACAACCTTGCCAAGTTTTGCTGCGGAATTAATTGCAGCCTTCTGACAAATCGGTGCACCGGAATAATCTATAACGATATCGGCTCCATTACCACCCGTTACTTCCATAACTTTTGCGGCTGCATCTTCTTTCATTGAATTAATAACGACATCGGCTCCGTTCTTCTTCGCCATCTCTAACTTTTCTTCCCAGACATCAACAGCGATAATCTTTGAAGCGCCTTTGATCTTTGCATACTGAACTGCAAAAAGACCAATTGGACCTGCACCATAAACACAAACAGAATCGCCTGGTTTAAATTCACCAATCATCATGCTATGCAATGCATTGGCACAAGGATCTGTTGTTGCTGCATCTTCATAAGAAACTTTGTCATCGAGTTTCAGAAGATTTCCTTCCTTTACTGCGATATATTGTGCAAATGCACCATCTCTTCTTGAACCATAATAATCGTAGTCTTCACAAAGAGAATATTCACCCATCTCACAATATTTACACTTAAAACAAGGAATAAGAGGTGGACAAGTTACCCGGTCTCCTGCCTTAAACTTTGTTACCTTATCTCCTGTTTTTACAATCTGACCGCCAAATTCATGTCCTACAATAATTGGAGAAACATGAGCTCCGTACTGATTTACTCTTGGTATATCAGAACCGCAAACGCCAACAGCCATTACTTTAATCAAACATTCATCTGCTTCATAAGAAGGAATATCTACTTCTTCTACTCTTAAATCTCTTGGTGCATACATTCTTACCGCTTTCATTTTTACCCCTCCAATTTGAAATTTATTGCATTTATAATACTGTATCAATATTTATTTCAACTTGCTGTTATCATATCATTTACGAGAAAGTATGTCAATAGATTATTGAAACTTTTTGCTTGTTATATTTTTAATTGAAATTTGTTGCATTTTCATGTTCTAGAGCGTGTTTGAAAAATAAAAGTTGCACAAAACATATATTCCCACGCCC
>OLVR01003349.1_pt1 | contig 10429 bp, 12 predicted proteins | sample 1673261 | NCBI WGS metagenome assembly OLVR01 (sample SAMEA3178938, study PRJEB25190) | human gut metagenome | biome: human gut; feature: human-associated habitat; material: faeces | place: Austria | collected 2013 | reverse complement strand
CCAAGCGAATACAAACCCGTGACTGTGTGGTGAATTTATGGAAAATCAAAATGATCTGTTGGCGGCGCTGGAATACGTGCGGGCCGGAAACCTTACCTACGATGAATGGACAGCCGTTGGCATGGGGCTGAAAGAAGCGGGGTTGCCCTGCAGCGTGTGGGACGACTGGAGCGCGCTTGACAGCCAGCGGTACCACAAGGGAGAATGCGCCCGCAAATGGGAGACCTTCAGGGGCGCCAGCGGTGCGCCCATAACGGAAAACAGCATTTTTAAAATGGCCTATGACCGCGGCTGGTCCGGCCCGGTTGGGCATGAACTGAACTGGGACGATGAAATTTCCGCTTCGCATTCAGAAACGATCGTAGACCGCCGCTGGGTGGAAGGCCGTGAACTCCACATCCCGGAACACTGGGACCCCGCCCGTCAGCTGATCGAATACCTGGAAACGCTGTTCGAGCCCACGGAAAATGTGGGTTTTGTCACCGCCAGCTGGATGAGCGATGGGCGGTATCTGCCCACACAAGGGTGCTGGGACCGCACGGCCGGTCAGCTGATCGAAGCCTTGACCCACTGCGGCGGAGACATTGGGGCGGTCGTAGGAGATTATGACCCGGAGGCCGGCGCATGGATACGCTTCAACCCTCTGGATGGTCAGGGTTGCAAAAACGACAACGTGACGGAGTACCGCTACGCTCTGGTGGAAAGCGACGGCCTGGACATCGAGACGCAGAACGCCATCATCCACCAGCTGGAGCTGCCGTGCGCGGCGTTGGTATACAGCGGCAAGAAAAGCCTGCATGCCATCGTGCGGGTGGGCGCGCCCGATTATGCCGAGTACCGTAAACGGGTGGATTACCTGTATACCGTCTGCCAGAAAAACGGCCTGACGCTGGACCAGCAGAACCGCAACCCCAGCCGCCTGTCCCGCATGCCGGGCATTGTGCGCGGGGGAAAGAAGCAGTATTTGTTGGCAACAAACCTGGGCAAAGCCTGCTGGGAGGAGTGGCGCGATTGGGTGGAGGCGGAAACGGATGACTCACCTGATAAAGAGAACCTCGGCGATTTCTTTGATGACCTTCCACCGCAGCAAGAGCCCCTTATCGAGGGCGTTCTTCGCAAGGGCGACAAAATGCTCCTTGCAGGGCCCTCCAAGGCAGGCAAGAGTTTTGCCCTGATTGAACTGTGTGTCTGTCTGGCCGAAGGTGTACCGTGGCTTGGGCACTTTCCTTGCGCACAGGGCAAGGTCCTCTATGTAAACCTTGAGTTAAACCGAGCCTCCTGTTTTCGTCGGTTTAAGGATATCTATACCGCCCTCAATCTCCCGCCACGGAATGTGCGAAGTATAGACATCTGGAATCTGCGCGGCGAATCCATGCCGCTGGATAAACTTTCCCCTCGCCTTATTCGCCGAGCCAAAAAAGAGGGCTACATTGCCGTTGTCATCGACCCGATATATAAAATACTGACAGGCGATGAAAACAACGCGGAACAAATGGCCAAGTTCTGCAACCAGTTTGATGTAATTTGCCGCTCCCTGGATTGTGCCGTCATCTACTGCCACCACCATTCCAAGGGCTTGCAAGGCGGCAAAAAGTCGATGGACCGCGCCAGCGGTTCCGGTGTGTTCGCCCGTGACCCCGACGCCATGCTGGACATGACCGAGCTGACCCCGACCGATGCCATCCGCGAACAACTGCACAACAAGGCCGCCTGCGCTGCCTGCCGGGAACTGCTGGACACCCACGGCCACGGCGATGCCTACAGCCAGGACGATGCTTGCAGCCGCAGCCGCATGCTGGAGATTGCCAAAGAACACCTGGGCCTGGCTGATCTGCGGACACTGGATGCCACGATCGCTGACCGCAAGAAGCATGCCGACGGTATGACCGCCTGGCGCATCGAGGGCACGCTGCGCGAATTTGCCCGGTTTGAGCCCGTCAACCTGTGGTTCGACTATCCCATCCACAAGCTGGACACCGGCCTGCTGGAGGATCTACAGCCGGATGCCGACCCGCGCACAACGGGCCGCGCCGGTGCTGCCAAGCGCTGGGGACAGGGAAAAGCCGACAAAACCAAAAAGAGCAGCCAGGAACTTTCGACCGCCTTTGAGGCCTGCACCATGGATGGGGAAGTAACGATCTACGCCATGGCCGAGTACATGGACCTGAAGCCCAGAACCGTAAAAAGCCGCCTGAAAGCCGACGGTGGGTACTGGATCGACGGCGAAAAAGTAGGCCGAAAAGAGCCCGGCAGCAGGGGATAAAATATACATCCTGTATATTTTGTAAAATACATTTCGTTATAATTTTGCAGTTATAGGCCTATAAACGACTGAACGTCACGACTGCAAAATTGCAGTTATAGGCCTATAAACTGCAAAAATGCAGTCCTATATATACTACGTATATATACCCGCACGTTGGTGTGTGGTATCCCTGAACTGTGGGGGCATACCCGCCCCACAGTTTCAGGGTACCCTCCACACACCGTGGCCGAAAAATCAAAAGGAGAAAACGCTATGAATTTTTTTATGCCGATGCGCCCGCCTACGGTGACGCATCACGATAAACAGCTGCATGCTTACATGAAAGGCGGCAAGCCCTGCGCTGTGCTGCACGATACCCCGGAACTGAAAGCCGCACGCGCCAAGCTGCATGCCGCCCTGGCACCTTTTGCCCCCGCGCAGCCGATGACCGGCGCGGTGCAGTTGGTGGTAAAATGGCTGTTCCCGGCCGAGGGACGCCCGAACGGCAGCTGGAAAACCTCGAAGCCCGACACCGACAATCTGGAAAAGGCCTTAAAGGACGAAATGACCCGCCTGCATTTCTGGCGCGATGATGCCCAGGTGTGCAGCGAGGTAGCCGAAAAGTTCTGGGCCGACACGCCGGGCATTTACGTGGAGGTGAGGGAACTGTGAAATGTATGTACGGCCAGCGCAAGCGGCCCCTGCCCTCGGATGTGCGGGCCGCTGCCATCCAAGTGGCGCATGAGATCATGGCGCAGCAGTGTGAACAGGTCGTGCGCCGCAGCTGGAATGAGATGCTGGTGGCCATGCACCAGGCTGGGCTTTCGCCACGGACCATCCGCCGGGTGACCGAGAAGCTGGACGCGGTGGTGCTGCCCTATGTGGACGACCTGCGCAACCCGGATGGCGGCCTGAAAAACGCCGGCAATGCCCAGCACGTCCGCGATGGCGACATCTGGGTGCATGAGTACCTGGCGGGGCATGGCATCCCGTGTTATGAGATTGTGGAGGTGGAAACGTGAGCGTGATTTTAACCATCCTCGGCGATATTGTGCTAGGCTGCATGTTTGCGGGGTTCTACGCGCTGGGCGTCTCGGCTGGAAGGGCTGCCACCCGGCAGGAGCCGGAGAACAGCATTGCCATGGAGCACAAGCATGGAGGTGATGCCGATTGACCTACGAGGAAAAGGTCCGCTGGCTGTGGCGCTACCGCGATGCGCTGAAGTTAGAGATGGAACTGCGGCAGGAATTGGAAGCCCAGCGCGCCCGGGCCTGCAAAACCACGGCTGCCCTGACCGGCATGCCGGGCGGAGGAGGGGACGGCCAGGCGCTGCCCCGTGCGGTGGAAAGCATCGTGGCTGCCCAGCAGGAACTGCAGGCGCAGATCAACCTCTGCGGGGCGACCCGGTGCGAGGTGGTGGCAGCGCTGGACCAGGTTACCGATACGCGGGACCATGAGATCCTGCGCAGGCGGTATCTGTTGGGGCAGCGTTTTGAAGAGATAGCTGTGGATATGGTGTTGGAATACCGCTGGGTACGGCGGCTGCATAAGCGGGCAGTAAATATTTTGACCCTCGAAAGCCCCCTGTAAAAGTGGTATAATGATACTGTCAAAAGCCGTAAGGAACGGGAAACCGCCTTGCGGCTTTTGTGTTGCCGGGAGTTGGGCAGCCTCCGGTAGCGATTGCGTCCATAGCGAATCCTCCTATTCTTTATCACAGCTGACAGCCGGGAAAGACCGGCACTTTTTTATGCCGCTGTAGCTCAAGCAGAGCAGCATGGTGTCTTTAACGTGCGTTACATTCACGATACGACGTCTGGGGGCTGTGTGGGGTAGTGTCCTGCACAGTGCCTTTCCGACCGGGTGCCGGCGCGAATCCGGCCAGCGGCTCCATTACCACCCCGCCAGCCCGGAGAAGCTCACACATCCTTTCTTTTCTCTTCCGTCTGTGTGCTGGCGGGGCGGCTATTGAAAATAACCACCGGGGGTGCCTATGGAGAAACGACCGACCGGCAATCCCCGATATGCCAACGGGGCCTTGCGCCGCAAATACCGCGCTAGGCTGCGGGCCATGGGCGGCGAGTGCGGCATCTGCCACGGCAGGCTGGGGCCGATCCATTACGAGGAGCCATCTGATGCGGCGCATCCGCTGTCCTTTGTCATTGATGAGATCAAACCTGTGTCGAAGTGGCGGCAGTTCGGGTATGCTTCGCCCCGCGCTGCGGCCGAGGATTGGGGCAACTTGCAGCCTGCACATTACTTTTGCAACGCGCAAAAAGGCAACAAAACTGGCGTTTTCGGGGCAGATTCGGGGCAAAAAATCACGAAATCACCCAAAATCAGCGACGGAAATTGGTAGGTGGGGAGGGTCCCCCGGCCCCCACGGCGGCGACCTCGCCCTGTCCAGCGCCGATTTACACACAGGGAGTTTTTGAATGAAGATGAAGAGCGTGACGGCCAGGGGCGACCGGCTGAAACAGCTGAAAGAACTGGCCAGGGTATTGGCAGAAAGCATTGACAGCTGCCTTGACCCCAAGGCGCTGCCGCCTTTGGCCAAACAGTACCGGGAGACCATCCGGGAAATTGAAGAAATCGAGGGAGCAAATAACCATGGCGACGAAGTCAGCGACATCCTTGGCGAGCGCGCCGCTGATGGGAAGCCAGGAGCCGTCCGAAAGGATCGCGCCTGAGTACCAGCGGTCGGACGGGCTGGACGCTGCTAAGCTGGTGCGGGTAGGCGGCACTGTGCTGGACCCCTGGCAGGGTTACGTACTGGACGACTGGATGGGGTTTACCCCGGCGGGTAAGTGGGCCGCGCCCACGGCAGGCGGCAGCGTACCGCGCCAGAACGGCAAAAGCCTGCTGATCCAGGCGCGGAGCGAGGCCGGGATGCTGATGTACAACGAGCAGGTCATCTACACCGCCCATCTGCAGAAAACCGCCACCGAGACTTTTGAGGAAATGCGGGACTTTTTCGAGGGTCCGAAACTGCGGCGCTATGTGGCCGAGATCAAGACGGCCATCGGGCGCGAGCAGATCATCCTGAAGTCCGGCGCGCGCATCAAGTTTCTGGCCCGTACCCGCAACGGCGGCCGCGGCCAGCATGGTGACCTGCTGATCTTTGACGAGGCCCAGGAACTGGACGCGAACCAGCAGGCATCCTTTCTGCCGGCCATCTCGGCCAGCCTGAACCCGCAGACGCTGTACCTGGGCACCCCGCCCGATGAGACCGCCGTGGGTACGGTGTTCCGGGGCATCCGCAGCAAGGCACTGGAAGGCGAGAGCCGCAAGACCGCCTGGTTTGAGTTTTCCGTGCCCGAAATCGGGGACGTACATGACAAGCGCCGCTGGGCGGCAACCAACCCGGCGCTGGGGCGGCGCATCCAGCTGACCACCATCGAGGGCGAGGTGGAACAGATGGACCCTGACACCTTTGCCCGGGAACGTTTGGGCTGGTGGAGCCCGGTAACAGCTGAACAGCTGGACTACGCCCTGAACAAAGCCGCCTGGGAGCAGTGCGCCAGCGATGAGCTGAAACCCGAGGGCAAGACCGCCTACGGGGTAAAGTTTGCCGCCGATGGTTCTGCCGTCTGCCTGTGTGGTGCGGTCATCCCGAAAGAGGGACCTGCCCGCGTCTCGCTGATCGAGATGCGGCCCTCGGGGCAGGGGTACGGCTGGCTGGCCGACTGGCTGAATGTCCGCTACGACCGCGCCAGCTGTGTGGTCATTGACGGCCGCAACGGCGTGGACGTGCTGGTGGAGCGCATCCGCCCCATCTGGAAAGCGAAAAATTCCGTCATCCGCCCCGGCACGAAAGATGTGATCGCGGCGGTGGGCGGTTTTACCAACAGCGTGAACGAGCACAGCCTGACCTGGTATCGCCCCCAGACGGTGCTGAACGAGAGCGCGGTGACCGCCATCAAGCGGCCCATCGGCGGCGGGTACGGCTTTGGCGGCGACAACAGCCTGCCGGTTGAAGCCTGTGCCCTGGCCCTTTGGGGCGCAAAAACCTGCAAACGAGACCCGACACGCAAGATGCGCATCGGCTAAAAGGAGCAAAGATGACCGACCTGCATTTTGGCATCATCACGGGGCTGACCCTGGAGGAAAACCGGCAGCTGGCAACGCTGGCCGAGGTGTTCAACTACCACCAGCCCTACAATGAGACCAAAGACAAATACTACGAGGGGCACATCACCCTGAACGATGTAAACATCGGCATTGCGCTGCCCGACGGCATCAAAAAGCTGGCGGTCGGCTGCAACTGGGGCCAGAAAACCGTGGATGTGCTGGCTGCGCGCAGCATGTTTGACGGTTTTGTAGGCAAAAACACCGAAGCCCTGACCCAGCTGGTGGCCGATAACCGGCTGATTGCTGAATACAGCAAGGCATGCCGGGATGAGCTGAAATACGGCTGCGTGTTCGCCACGCTGTACGCCGACGATGCCATCGGCTGCCGCATCCGGTTCCACAGCCCCGCCACAGCGGCGGCTTTGTGGAGCGGCGAAAAAGGGCGCATCGACTGCGGGCTTGCCATCATTGATACCGTGCCGGATGAGCAATTCGAGGGGCGCTGGGTGCCGCACCTGGTCAACCTGTACACCGACGACGCCGTTATTGTGCTGGAACGCGTGCAGGGCCAATGGACGGCCACACGCCACGCCCACCGCATGGGCCGCCCGCTGATGGAGCCGCTGATTTGGAACGCCACCAGCGACAAGCCGTTTGGCCGTTCCCGGCTGAAAAAGGCCATCCGCGCACTGATCGACGACTATGTCCGCATTGTGGCCAATGCCACCGTGGCGCTGGAATTTGACACCACACCGCAAAAGTATCTGCTGGGCGTGACCGATGAGCAGTACGATGTCCTCATGAACGACAAGTTCAAGACCTACGTCGGCAGCCTGCTGACGGCCACCAGCAACCCCGAGACCGGCGAGAACCCGGAGTTCGGCCAACTGGCCCAGGGCAGCCTGGCACCCCATGTGGAAAAAATGCGGATGACCGCCACCCAGTTTGCCGCCGCCACCGGCCTGACCGTGACCGATGTGGGCGTGATCAATGATGCCAACCCCACCAGCAGCGATGCGATCCTGGCCCAGAGCCAGACCCTGGTGCTGATGGCCCAGCAGTTGAACACCGGCAACGGCGATGCGCTGCGCACCATTGCCCGGATGGCCCAGGCCATTGCCCGCAGCGTGACGCTGGATGAACTGACCGAGGAGGAGCGGGACGTTATGGCCCACTTCAAGAACCCCGCCATGCCCAGCGTAGCCGTGACCGCCGATGCGGCCATCAAGATTGCCACGGCCCGGCAGGAGTTTGCCAGCACCGACACCTTTTTGGAGATGATCGGTTTTGACCAGGCGGACATTTTGCGCATCAAGGCCCAGGAGCAGCGGGTGCGGGGGCAGCATGTTTTGTTAGAGGTCGAAGATGAAGCTGACGGCACAAACGTGGAGTGAGTATGTGGCCCGCCTGGCCCGGCTGAACCAGAGGGCCGGGCAGCTGATGGCTGACTACATAGCCGCCCACGGCACCGGGGACACCGATGCGTTGATTGCCTACGCCCACGCGCTGGTGACAAAGTACGGCGAGGGCAGCGCCGAACTGGCCTGCCAGATGTACGATGCCCTGGCCGCCGCGGCCCGGGCGGGGGTGCCCGCTGCCGAGCCCGCCCAACCGGCAAGCTATGGCGAGGTAGCCCGAATGGTGCAGGCCACAAAGGCCAGCCCGCCGCAGATGCAGCGCGGGGTCAGCCGCCTGGTCAAACGCGCCGGAGCCGACACGACCTTACAAAACGCCCTGCGGGACGGGGCCGAGTTTGCCTGGGTGCCCCAGGGTGACACCTGCGCTTTTTGCCTGACACTGGCAAGCCGCGGCTGGCAGAAAGCCAGCCAGGCAGCCATCAAGGGCGGGCACGCCGACTGCGACTGTGAGTACGCGATACGGTTTGACGGGCGCAGCACCGTGGCCGGGTACGACCCGGACGAATACCTGCGCCGTTACCGTGCCGCCGGCAGCGATGTGAACGCCCTGCGCCGGGTAAACTACGCCAAGAACCGGGAGCGCATCAACGCCCAGAAAAGGGCAGCGTATGCGCTGCGGCAGAAGAACCGCGGGCAGAAAGTTGCCATTACAGACATTGCCATACAAAAAGTGCCGTTGGTGGCCCCGAATGGGGCAGATCACCAGACGGCATTTTTTATACAGGAAACCCACAAGGAGCTGCTGCGGTTTGCCCAGAAGCAGAACGACAGCAACGAGGTTGCCTGCCTGCTGGACCTGACGACCGGCGAAAAGCTGGACTTTGTAAAGGGCGACCAGATCTCGGTAGACATTGAGAGGGATGCCGCTTCCTACCATTGGCTGCGCAATTCTCCAGAAAAAAGTCTTATGCTTTGCCATAATCATCCTGGGCAAAGTTATTTTTCTGATAGTGACCTTGTTCTTTTCCTTGAACACGAAGCCATCGGAACCTTATCTATCGTTACGAACCAAGGGAAAGTCTGGACTATCTCTAAGACTCAAGGTTACAACTTCAAGACGGCATTTTCTGAATTTAAAAAATGTATTCTAGCCAGCAATGGAAACCACGATAACGCAATTGACAGCTTCTTGAAAAATGGTTATAATTATGGCGTTGAGAGGAGATGATTGCATGCTGGATGGCAAGCCGATGACACAGGCGGAATTACTGGCCTGGTTCGACGAGATGGAAAAGAATGGCCCTGTCCCTGCAGGTCAATCTGATTCCGAAATTGAAAAATCTTGGCAAGCGTACAAGAAAGCGCACAATATTCAGTAAATTTTAACCACGATGCAAAACGCACCGTGGTTTTTTTATGCCTGTTTCTGGCTGCATGAGGCCGGGGCGGGCGTTTTTTATACCCAAAATTGCCCGGCATGGCGTAAAACTGCACAGCCAAGGCGGATGCGACCCGCGTAAACAAAGCGCAGGCGGAAAGGAACCCTTATGAAACGCGAAGAAGTCAAGAACAAGATCCCCGGCATTACCGATGAACAGCTGGACTGGCTGATGGGCGAAAACGGCAGGGACGTCACCGCCGAAAAGACCAAGGCCGCCAGCCTGCAAGGCCAGGTGGATGATCTGACCAAGCAGCTGAACACCGCCAAAGACGGCTTGAAAGCCTTTGAGGGGGTGGACGTGGCCGACCTGAAAGGGCAGATCACCAAGCTGCAGGGCCAGCTGACCGACCAGGCCGACAGCTTTGCCTTTGATGCCGCCCTGGACGGTGCCATCCGCGATGCACGCGGCCGCGATGTAAAGGCCATCCGCGGGATGCTGGATGTGGCGGCGCTGAAAGCCAGCAAGGACCGCACCAGCGACATCAAGACCGCGCTGGATGCCCTGGTGAAAGACAAGGCCTGGGCCTTTGATGCCGCCCCCGGCGGCTACCCCAACGTGAAAGACGGCGGCGAGGCCGCCGCCCGCGGCAAGGGCGGCATGGTGGACGGCGTGGAGGCTGCTTTCGCGTCGATGAATCCGAACTTGAAAGTGTAAGTTTTACAGAAAGGAGCCAATTATGGCACATGCAAATCAGGAACGCTGGAGCAAGCTGGTGGACGCTAAGCTGCGCAACCAGCTTGTGACCCGTGACAACTACATCTTTAACAACCGCTACGAGGGCGACCCTAAGGCGGGCAAGGTCAAGATCCCGGTGCGTGATACCGAGGTCTCTGTCAAGGACTACAACAAGGCCACCGGCATCGACCCCGAGGCCGGTACCACTACCTACCTGGAGCTGAACATCGACCAGGATGAGGCCGTGAACGAGCTGATCGACGGCTTTGATGCCGCCAGTGTGCCCGATGGCATTGTGGCCGACCGCCTGGACAGCGCCGGTTACAGCCTGGGCCTGTCCATCGACAAGAAGTCCATCGAGGCTTTGCAGGCCGCCAGCGGCGCCACCATCAGCGCCACCAAGACCGCCGCTACCGAGGCCAACGCCTACAAGCTGGCGCTGGAGGCCAAGCGCGTGCTGAGCCGCAAGGGCGTACCCGCCGATGGCCGCTTTATGATCGTCTCGCCCGAGTACCTGGAAGTGCTGATGCTGGATGAGCATTTCATCAAGCGCGGCGACCTGTCCCAGGAGATGGTGCAGGCGGGCGTGGCCGGTAAGATCGCGGGCTTCAACGTGTTTGAATCCAACAACATGGATT